>OLPG01002564.1_pt1 | contig 12600 bp, 9 predicted proteins | sample 1672311 | NCBI WGS metagenome assembly OLPG01 (sample SAMEA3136670, study PRJEB25190) | human gut metagenome | biome: human gut; feature: human-associated habitat; material: faeces | place: Austria | collected 2013
ATAAAACAAAGGCGGTGTACGGCGTACAGTTTCACCCGGAATCAATTTTAACTCCACTTGGGAAAAAGATGCTTGAAAATTTTTTACAACTTGCGAATGCAGAGAAAAAGGAGAAGACAATGATTAAAGAAGCGATTGTAAAACTGGCAGCAAAGCAGAACCTGGATTATGAGACCGCAGAAGCTTCGATGGACGAAATCATGGGCGGAAAGGCAAGTCCGGTACAGATGAGTGCATTTTTAACCGCGATGGCGATGAAGGGCGAGACAATCGAGGAAATTACCGCGTGTGCGGCGGGGATGAGAAAGCATTGTGTACGCCTGTTACATGATCAGGATGTGCTGGAAATCGTTGGAACCGGCGGTGACCATTCCAATTCCTTTAATATTTCTACAACGTCTTCTCTGGTGATCTCGGCAGCAGGCGTTCCTGTGGCAAAACACGGCAACCGTGCAGCATCCAGCAAGAGCGGTGCGGCGGACGTTTTAGAAGCACTTGGTGTAAAGATCACCATCGATCCGGCAAAGAGCGCAGAAGTGCTCAAAAAAATTGGTTTGTGCTTCCTGTTTGCACAGAATTACCACCTGTCGATGAAATATGTCGCACCGGTCAGAAAAGAGCTGGGTATCCGTACGATTTTCAATATTCTTGGACCGCTGACCAATCCGGCAGGTGCAAACATGGAGCTGATGGGTGTTTATGACGAGGCACTGGTGGAGCCGTTAGCACGGGTGCTGGCAAACCTTGGCGTGAAAAAGGCAATGGTCGTATATGGACAGGACGGTCTGGATGAGATTTCCATGAGTGCACCGACGACAGTCTGCGAAGTAAAGGATGGGGAATTTTTATCCTATGTGATCACTCCGGAGCAGTTCGGCTTTACCCGCTGCAGCAAAGACGAGCTGATCGGCGGAAGCCCCCGGGACAACGCGCAGATTGCACTGGCGATTTTAAAAGGGGAAAAAGGACCCAGACGGGATGCGGTCGTTCTGAACTCCGCAGCGGCAATCCATATCGCAAAGGGCATTTCAATCGAAGATGCGATCAGAGAAGCGCAGGAAGTCATCGACAGCGGTAAGGCGCTTGCACAGCTGGAGCAGTTTGCAGCGCTGACGAATCAGGAGTAAGAAGATTGAAAAAATTTTTCAATCGCGGGATTTGTGTCTGCGCGCACTTGACACAAACTCGACATGCGCAAAAAGCGTGCGCAGAAATGAGTGGAAAGCATGAAAGAAAAGACGATTCTGGATACTCTCGCGGACGCTGCGCGGGCGCGTGTGGAGGAAAATAAGAAGAAAAAGCCGATGGAGGTTCTGAAAAAAGAAGCAAAGAGCCTGACTGCAGATACCGGGTTCCCATTTGAAAAAGCGCTGGCGGCGCCGGGGATTTCGGTTATTTGCGAGGTCAAAAAGGCATCTCCATCCAAAGGCCTGATCGCACCGGATTTTCCGTATCTGAGCGCGCGGGCGCATCTGCGATTTCCGTGCTGACAGAGCCGGAATACTTCCTCGGAAGCGATGACTACCTTCGGGAGATTGCACGTGAGGTGAGCATTCCGGTGCTGCGCAAGGATTTTACGGTGGATGAATATCAGATTTATGAAGCAAAGCTTTTAGGTGCTTCTGCGGTGCTTCTGATTTGTGCGATTTTGTCCGAGAAAGAGCTTGGTCAGTTTTTAAAAAAGGCGCATAGCCTTGGCTTATCGGCGTTAGTTGAGGCACACGACGAAGAAGAGGTTGCGCGGGCGCTGCGTGCCGGAGCGCGGATCATCGGCGTCAACAATCGGAACCTGAAGGATTTTACTGTGGATGTCAAAAACAGTGTGCGTCTGCGGGCGCTGATTCCGCCCGAGGTACTCTACGTCTCCGAAAGCGGCATCAGGGGTGCAGAGGACGTTGCCGTTTTATATAAAAATGGAACGGACGCGGTGCTGATTGGCGAAACGCTGATGAGAAGCAGCGATAAAGCGGCGATGCTGCAGGAGTTGAAGAGGGACTGCCATGAGTGAGCAAAAGCAGCGCAGCAAAGATATAATTCGAACTGCAAACATCGCAGAATCTGCACACCCACGCCTCAAGATCTGTGGGCTGTCCCGCCCTTGCGATATCGAATGGGTCAACGACGCCGGAGTTGATTTTGCAGGTTTCGTCTTTGCAAGGAGCAGGCGGCAGGTTTCACCCGAGCAGGCAAAACAGCTGCACAGCATGTTAAAAAAAGAAATCCCGGCAGTCGGTGTTTTTGTCAACGAAACAATAGAAACCATCGTCGGTCTGGTAGAGGATGGCGTCATTGACTGGGTGCAGCTGCACGGGCAGGAAGACGAGGCATATATAAATGAACTGAAAAGCAAAGTCAGCTGTCCGGTGATCCAGGCGTTTTCCGTCCGGACGAAGGAAGATGTGCTGCGTGCCAGGGAAAGCTGCGCAGATTACATTTTGCTGGATCAGGGCAGCGGCGGAACCGGAAGAGTCTTTGACTGGACTTTAATAGAATCTATCGGCCGCCCATTTTTCCTGGCGGGCGGGCTGAATGCAGAGAATATAAAAGAGGCTGTGCGAACGGGAGCCTGGACGTTCGACGTCAGCAGCGGCGCAGAAACCGATGGTTTTAAGGATCGGGAGAAAATTTTCGCGTGCGTAGCGGCAGCACGGCAGAAGGAGGAATACAACTGATGGAAAAAGGCAGATTTGGAATACACGGAGGACAGTACATCCCGGAGACGCTGATGAATGAGATCATTCATCTGGAGGAGCAGTACGAATTTTATAAAAATGACCCGGAGTTTTGTGCGGAGCTTGATGATCTGTTAAAAAATTATGCAGGAAGACCGTCGCTGTTATATTATGCGGAGAAAATGACAAAGGATCTGGGCGGTGCGAAGATCTATTTAAAGCGGGAGGACTTAAACCACACCGGCTCTCACAAGATCAACAACGTACTCGGCCAGGTGCTGATGGCAAAAAAGATGGGTAAAACCCGCGTCATCGCAGAAACTGGCGCCGGACAGCATGGGGTTGCCTGTGCAACAGCTGCGGCACTGCTCGGACTGGAATGTGAGATTTTTATGGGAAAAGAGGATACAGACCGGCAGGCGCTGAATGTTTACAGAATGAAGCTTTTGGGCGCAAAGGTGCATCCGGTAACAAGCGGAACCCAGACCTTAAAGGATGCAGTAAACGAGACGATGCGTGAGTGGACAAACCGCGTATCGGACACCCACTATGTACTGGGCTCTGTCATGGGACCGCATCCGTTTCCGACGATCGTGCGGGATTTCCAGTCTGTCATCGGACGGGAGGCAAAGGCACAGATTCTGGAAAAGGAAGGAAAGCTTCCGGCAGCTGTTTTGGCGTGTGTCGGCGGCGGCAGCAATGCAATGGGTATGTTCTATGAGTTTATTCCGGAAAAGAAAGTTGCATTGATCGGCTGCGAGGCTGCAGGAAAAGGAATCGATACGGATAAGCATGCAGCAACAATGGCAAAGGGAACGCCAGGTGTGTTCCACGGTATGAAATCCTATTTCTGTCAGGATCAGTACGGACAGATTGCACCGGTGTACTCGATTTCTGCAGGACTGGATTATCCCGGCATTGGACCGGAGCACGCATGGCTGCACGATACCGGACGCGCAAGCTATGTACCGGTAACGGATGAGGAAGCGGTAGAAGCGTTTGAGTATCTGGCGCGTACGGAGGGCATCATCTGCGCGATAGAGAGCGCCCATGCGGTTGCGCATGCGAGAAAGCTTGCGCCGACCTTGTCTTCGGATCAGTCGATCATCATTTGTCTATCCGGGCGCGGCGACAAGGACGTTGCAGCGATTGCAAGATACCGCGGCGAAGATATTTCAGAGTAAACCCGAAAAACAGAGGATAAAAGAAAACTTTGGCAGGCGCAAAAAACCTGCAGGAAAGGCTGTCCGAAAGACAGAAGGAAAAAGATGAGCAGAATCCAAAAGGCATTTGAAAATAAAAAGGCATTTATTGCATTTTTGACAGCGGGAGATCCGTCCCTGGATAAGACAGAGGAATACATTCTGGAAATGGAGCGGGCAGGCGCAGATCTGATCGAGATCGGCATTCCGTTTTCCGATCCGATCGCGGAGGGACCGGTCATTCAGGAGGCGGATATCCGGGCGCTTTCCGGCGGTGTGACGACCGACGATATTTTTGACATGGTAAAGAAACTGCGGGAGAAAACAGAAATTCCGCTGGTATTTATGACATATTTGAATCCGGTGTTCCATTACGGCTACGAGGCGTTTTTTGAACGCTGCCAGGATGTAGGGATCGACGGCATCATCATCCCCGATCTGCCATTTGAGGAAAAAGAAGAGGTTGATGTTGTTGCAAGCCGCTATGGCATAGATCTGATCTCGATGATTGCACCGACCTCCAAAGAGAGAATCCGTAAGATTGCCAAAGGAGCGAAAGGATTTTTGTATGTGGTATCGTCGATGGGCGTAACCGGAGAGAGAACCAATATCACCACCGATATCGGTGGGATGTTAAAAGAAATCCGCAGTGTCAGCAGCGTTCCGGCAGCGGTTGGCTTCGGTATCCACACACCGGATCAGGCGGCAGAGATTTCCAAAACGGCGGATGGTGTTATTGTCGGAAGTGCAGTTGTAAAGCTGATCGAAAAATACGGCTCTCATGCGGGCGGACATTTATACACCTATGTGCGGATGATGAAGGAGGCGGTCAGCCACAGCAAATAAGCGGAAGCATCCACGCTGCGGTTTCTAAACGGGCGCGGCAGGAGAAGGCGCGTGAAAAAAATCTTTTCTATCGGAAAGAATAGTGCTATAATGTTTTCGAATTCTATAGAAAACTGCAAAACAGACGCCGGCAAAAGAAGAACCCGGCGGATGGGAGCCAGAAGTAAGGAGTGTGGACAAGATGGAAAAAAAGAATCTGGACTGGGCAAATCTCGGATTCGGCTATATGACAACAGATTACCGTTATGTGGCAAACTACAAAAATGGTGCCTGGGATAAGGGTGGACTGACAGACGATCCGACAGTTACCCTGAACGAATGTGCAGGTATTTTTCATTATTGCCAGGAGATCTTTGAAGGTCTCAAAGCGTATACAACAGAGGATGGACATATCGTAACGTTCCGCCCGGACTTAAATGCAGTCCGTATGATGGACAGCGCAAAGCGTCTGGAGATGCCTCCGTTCCCGGCAGAGCGTTTCCTGGAAGCGGTAGAAGAAGTGGTTAAGGCAAATGCTGCATGGGTTCCTCCTTACGGCAGCGGCGCAAGCTTATATGTTCGTCCTTATATGTTTGCAAGCTCTCCGGTTATCGGCGTTAAGCCCGCGGATGAATATCAGTTCCGCATTCTGGTAACTCCGGTTGGACCGTACTTTAAGGGCGGCGTTCATCCGCTTACCATCTGTGTCAGTGATTTTGACCGTGCAGCACCGCATGGAACCGGACATATCAAGGCTGGTCTGAACTATGCGATGAGCCTGCATGCCTATGTAACCGCACATCAGAACGGCTACGATGAAAACATGTTCCTTGATCCCGCAACCCGCACCTATGTAGAGGAGACCGGCGGCGCAAACTTTATCTTCATCGACAAAGAAGGAACTCTTGTCATTCCCAAGTCTGACAGCATCCTTCCTTCTGTAACACGTCGTTCCATCGCAGTCGTTGCAAAGGATATCCTGGGCATGAAGGTGGAAGAGCGTCCGGTTAAACTGGCGGAGCTTTCTGATTTTGCAGAATGCGGCGTCTGCGGTACGGCAGCTGTTGTGTGCCCGGTCGGCAAGGTGGTAGACCATGGCAGGGAGATCTGCTTCCCCAGCGGTATGGAAAGCATGGGACCGGTGATCCAGAAGCTGTATGACACTCTGACAGGTATTCAGATGGGCAAGATCGAAGGACCTGCAGGATGGGTTCATAAAATTATGTAACTGATTTATATTACAGCCGCAGGGTGCATGGATTTGCTGCACCCTGCGGCTGTTCTTGCTTTTTTAGAGATAACCTAACTATTTTGGGGGTTGCATTTTTTCATGGAATAGGGGATGATAAAACCAGAGATTCCGGAGAATTGCCGGACAGGAAAGAGGGAGAAACCTATGAAGAAAAAGACTGTACATATTATTTCCCATTCCCATTGGGACAGAGAATGGTATCTGCCGTTAGAGCGCCATAAAATGAAGCTGCTGGATCTGATCGACACCAACATGGAACTGTTTGACAAAGATCCCGGCTTTTACAGCTTCCACTTGGATGGTCAGACCATCGTGCTGGACGACTATCTGGAAATCCGTCCGGAAAAAAGAGAAGAGCTGTTAAGACATGTCAGAGAGGGACATTTCCGTGTAGGTCCCTTCTACATCCTGCAGGATGAATTTTTAACCAGCGGTGAAGCAAATGTCAGAAACCTTCAGACCGGTATTCGTGAAGCAAAGGCCTATGGCAATCTGACAAAGGTTGGCTATTTCCCGGATGCATTCGGCAATGCGGGACAGATGCCTCAGCTGCTGACCCAGGCTGGCATGGAAGCTGTTGCGTTTGGCCGCGGCGTAAAGCCGGTTGGTTTTAACAATGAATTAAAAGAAGGCGGCGAGTACGAATCCGCTTATTCTGAAATGCAGTGGCAGTCCCCAGACGGCACAAAGCTTCTTGGTATCCTGTTTGCAAACTGGTACTGCAACGGCATGGAAATCCCGGTGGATGAAAAAGAAGCAAAGGCATACTGGGAGGAACGTCTTGCAAAGGCTGAGATGTTCGCATCTACAGACGAGCTGCTGTTTATGAACGGCTGCGACCATCAGCCGGTTCAGAAGGATCTTTCTGCAGCAATTGAAACCGCGCGAAGATTGTATCCCGATATCGAGTTTGTTCATTCTAACTTCGAAGATTATGTCAAGAAGGTTCAGGCAGAGGCAGGCGAAAAGCTTTCTACCGTAAAAGGCGAGCTGACCAGCCAGGAGACAGACGGCTGGTATACTCTGGTCAATACCTGTTCCTCCCATGTAACCTTAAAGCGCCAGAACCGCAGAAACGAGGTTGCACTGGAGCGCGTATCCGAGCCTCTGGCTGTATTTGCAGCAGAAAACGCTAAGGAATATCCCCATGACCGTTTCAACTATGCATGGAAGATCCTGATGCAGAACCATCCCCACGACAGCATTTGCGGCTGCAGCGTGGATCAGGTCAACAAAGAAATCGAAGTCCGTTTCGACCGTTCCACCGAGATTGCCCATACCCTTTCCGAGGATGCTTCCGCTTATGTTGCAGACCTGACAGATACTTCTGTATTTGAAAAATATGGCGAAAACGCAGTTCCGTTTGTTGTGTTCAACACCACTGGCGACGAGCGCACCGGTAAGGTGACAGTCGTATTGGATGCAAAGCGTGACTACAACAAGTGGCTCTGGGACGGACGCCGCGATATGAAGGCATGGGAGCTGCCGGAGTACGTTGTTGTGGACAGTGAAGGCAATGTACAGAAAGCAACTGTAGAAGATGCAGATGTAAAATTCGGCTATGACCTGCCGGATGACAAGTTCCGTCAGCCTTACATGGCAAGACAGGTGAAGGTTTCCCTTTTTGCAGAAAAACTGCCTGCACTGGGCTACCGTACCTACGCGCTGGTTCCTGCAGAAGCCGCTGGGACAGCTGGAAAGGGCAGCAACATCGCAAGCGATGACCGTCATCTGGAAAATGAATTCCTGAAGGTTGCGATCAACGACGATGGTACGTTGAATGTTCTGGACAAGCAGACCGGAAAGACCTACGAAGGTCTTGGATATTTTGAAGATACCCTGGATGCGGGCAACGAATACATCTACTTCTGCCCGAAGGGAAATCCTGCAATTGTGACGAAGGGCACAAAGGCAGAAATCAAGCTGGTGGAAAATACCGATTTTGCAGCAAGCGTGGAAGTGACCAATGTGCTGACCGTTCCGGTTTCCGCAGACGATCAGTTAAAGGAAGAGCAGGAAGGTCTTGTAGAATTCATGAAGCGTACCTGCGGCAGAAGCAGTGAGACGACACAGATCGTTCTGCACACCACAATTACTCTGGAAAAAGACAGCCGCAGCGTGAAGTTTGTAACCGAGTTCGATAACACTGCAAAGGATCACAGAATCCGTGTGGTAGCACCGACCGGAATTTCCTGCACACACCACTATGCAGACAGCGTATTTGAAGTGGTGAACCGTCCCAACGAGCACAGCAAGCTGTGGGAGAATCCCTGCAAGTGCGAGCATCAGCAGAGCTTTGTGGGCTTAAACGATGAAAAGGGCGGCATGCTCATTGCAAACATCGGTCTGTATGAGTATGAAATCCTTCCGGAGGAAAAGAATGCACTGGCAGTTACCATCCTGCGCAGTGTCGGCGAGCTGGGTGACTGGGGCGTATTCCCCACCGAGCTGTCCCAGCAGCTGCGTCATATCACTGCAGAGTACGAGATGACCTTCTTTGCAGGGAATCTGGTTGAAAGCAACAGCTTCAGAAGCGCATATCAGTTCCAGGTACCTTATACAGTTGCACAGACCAAGGTTCATGCAGGAACCCTGCCGGCTGAGAAATCCTGGCTGACCTGGGAAGGCGAGCGCATGATGTTCTCCAACCTCAAGGAGAAAGCAGAAGGCACTGACCGGATGGCACGTTTTGTCAACTGCTCCGGCGAACCCACCGTTCTGCGTATCAAGAAGGACGCTTCTTTTGAAACCCTGTACTTCTCCAACATTCTGGAGGAAGAGGTTCGCCCTGAAACTGCAAATGCAGACGGCTGGTATGAAATTCCTGTCAGAGGCTTTGAAATCGTAACAGTTGGAATGAGATAAAAAATATTCTATTGCAAAAAATGGGAGAAGCTGTTGTACGAATGTGCAGCAGCTTCTTTTGATGCATTGCGCGGAAAGCGATGCTGCGCAGCTATCGTCCGCATGCGCACAGATAGGTTGACGGATGCATACAGGATTTCCGTATACCGGAAGCCTGAAGTGCATAAATTTTGTATTGTATTATCATATTTGCTTTTTCGATGAAGCAGAAAGAAGAGGGAAAAGGAAATGTTGCGAAAGCCTGGAATTTGCCAGAAACCGGTAATAACGTTATATGAAACGCCGGCATATGCAGCGTGTGGTATGACTGTTGGCGCAGAGCCTACGGGCGTGCAGCCTGGCGCGGGTACACCGGAAAATGGCGGCGTTGCAGATGAAATTCTCTTTGGATGGCAGTACGAGGTTTTGGAAGAGAATAACGCTTTTTATAAAATCCGGACATATTATGGATATGAGGGATGGATTGCGGCAGAAGAGTATGTGTCCGTGGAAAGTGTAGGCGGTGCAGGCGCATGCTGTGATACACAAAACTCCGGTTGTGCCATGCAGCTTTTTCAGGTTTGCCAGAATATTGCAGACGTGCTGGAAGCGGAACGGGTACAGGCAAGGCGTATCACGACACTGTATGCCGGGAGTCTGATTTGGGCAGAGAAAGATTCGGCTTTAGGCGATAGCAGCGCTGCAGACTGCCTTCTGCAGCCGGGCTGGCGACGCGTCTTTTTACCGGATGGAATGGGCGGTCTTAGGAAAGGATATATGCGGAGCCGTTTTCTGGAGTCGTGCCAGGGACAGGAGCGGTGGAGAAAATGGGCGCTGCAGCGGTCGACGGTTCTGACGGAGCGTATAGACGCAGTATCGCAGTCGGAGCCGAAAAAACAAGAGGATGCAGACGCGCTTAGGTCGGAAGAAGCTTTCCGGGAAAGCATCGTGCAGACTGCGTATTCCTACCTCGGGACGCAGTACCGCTGGGGCGGGAAAACAGCATGTGGAATTGACTGCTCCGGTCTTGCGTTTATGAGCTATTTTCGAAATGGGATCCTGATCTGGCGGGATGCAGCGATTAAAGAAGGCTATCCGGTTCATGAAATTCCGATAGAACAGGCCAAACCGGGTGATCTTTTGTTTTTTCCGGGACATGTGGCGATTTATCTTGGAAATGGAAAGATCATCCATGCGACCGGACATCCGGAAAGCAGCTGTGTGACCGTCAATTCCCTGCGGGAGGGCGAGGTTGGATATCGGGAAGATTTGAAAAACAGTCTCTGTGCAGCTGGAAGCATTTTTTAAAATGGAGAAATCTGTATTACAGCAAAAGATTTTTGTTTGACTTTGTGAACCTCACATGACTAAAGTCACGTGCTTCTCAGCCGTTTTAAACGACAAGACTAAATATCGGCGGATACGCCAGTAACTTAGAATTCGTGCGGTTACGCACTTTTTCTGCGTCGGGTACGGCCAGTTTCCACATTACAGGTAGTCCGCTGTATATCTGCCTGTGTTTATGCTGCTTTTAATTCTGCATAAAGCTTTCTCAAATCCGCATAAACACATGAGGTTCTACGCTTCACTGCAGGTACTTTTGCCTCCAGGGAAGACCTTTCCGTTTCCGGCAAGGGTTTTAAAAGCTCCCGTATAAAATATCGCGCTCCAATATTATAGGATGCTGACAGGTCGCAGTTATACTGTTTTCCTGTCCGAAAGGTACACAGGCTATGGTTCTCCGGATTTCTTACCACTGCTCCGCTTCCGTCACAGGCCAGCCTGCTGGTGTTTGAGGCACTGACTCTGGATACACGGATCCCGTTCCGGTGAGCCTGATGCTCACACAGCTTCTGAATATCCCGCTTTCTCCATAAATGAAGTTTTTGTTTCTTTTTTCCGGAGAGTTTCCCCTGCATTTCCAGATATTCGAACACAATTACATCCGCCTGATACTCTATTGCACATTTCGTGATCGCCGCAGCTATTTTGCGGGACAGTTCCATATTCTGCCTTTTTGCATAATTCCATCGGCTTTGGACCTGTCTGGAGGAATGTTCTCTCTGAAAACGGCGGATTCTGCCAAGCACATGATACAAATGGTCTTTATCACTGGGGAAATTGATAAATTTCCGTCCCAGGATCGTGCCATCTGCCCGCATGATGCTGCAGACCGCATCCGTATTGATTCCTAAATCAACACTGCATATCACCTGCTCTTTTACGGCTGTTTTCGATAAGCTTACTTCCTCTGTGTACGAAAATCGAAGGAAATATGTATGATGTTTCTTTTCCAAGGTTGGGGCGGATGCCTTTTTTCCGCTCCACTTTTTCCGAAGATATTCCATATCCGTATGGAGTAATTTTACCTGGAACCATTTCCACTCGCGTCCATCAAATAACTTTAAATGAGCAACATCTTCTCCATATTCTGCTTCCTTATACATGACATCCCGATAGAATACCGGCATTGCATGATTCTCACAGACCAGCTTTGGTTTCCCCTTTAACTCTCCCTTTTCCCACAAACCGAGACGTGTTTGATAGGAGGACACTGCTCCAAGTGCATGTTGGATTGCCGCCCTTCTCAGGTAAGATGGCATTTTAGGAAAATGCCGGTCAAACGCAAACCTGGCAGGATTCTTTTTCGTCTCATGTACCAGATGCTCCGCTGCATTAAAGCGTTTTTGTGGATTCCGGATTTCTGAAAGTTCTTCCCAGGTCTCTGCATACACCGGAATCAGATAGGAAACTGCTTTCCGAAAAATATCCAGCGTAGCACGGAGCGGTATATTCTTTTTTTTCATTTCTACTCCATAGCTGGATACAATCTGCATAAAGTTCCCTACTTTCTTTTTCCCTTCTCTTTTTGTCCCTCGATATATGCCGTTACTTGATCCCAGCTTCAGTCACTTACGGTAACTGCACAATACGACGGATTCCACAAACAAGACGGTATTGTAAAGAATATACATATCCTCTACCATATGAAAGTTCATTTTTCTTAATAGCAAACATATCTTTTTTCATATTTGTATTATACAATACATCTCTCTGTATGGCAAACATTTGTTCTGGGTTTTAATTAAAAAATTTGGCACACCTAACTCATCACTACTACAATATACTTATGGGTAATCCCCTTACATCCAGTAAGGATTTATCCATCTCATTACTTAAACTGTTAGAATGTAGGATGCAATGGTATATCGACTTCATCACTAGGGCTTAGCGTCCGTACTTTAGACTGATAACCAGCTCCTCATTCGCAGTGTTCGTTTTATGCAGGTTGAATCACATTAAGTGCATTCGTGTCACACACAGTAGTTTGAGCAGGTAATGAGTAAATCTGGTATTTATCCATTGTAATATTTTTAAGGAGTGACAAACTTATGAACGCAGTAGGTATCGATGTTTCAAAAGGTAAAAGCATGGTTACAATTCTAAGACCATTTGGTGAGATTGTATCCTCTCCTTTTGAGATCAAACACACATCCAGTGATATCCTTTCACTAATTAAACTTATTCACTCTATCGAAGGTGAATCACGAATTGTAATGGAGCACACCGGACACTATTACGAAGTACTTGCTCAGCAATTTTCAGCAGCTGGTCTGTTTGTCAGTGCTGTTAATCCTAAACTAGTCAAAGACTTTAATAATGACTCTCTTCGCAAAGTTAAATCTGACAAAGCTGATTCCATCAAGATCGCCCGCTATGCTCTTGACAAATGGCAAAATCTTAAACCATATAGTATTGTGGATGAATTGCGCACACAACTAAAGGCCATGAATCGTCAGTTTCA
>OLPG01002567.1_pt1 | contig 12591 bp, 9 predicted proteins | sample 1672311 | NCBI WGS metagenome assembly OLPG01 (sample SAMEA3136670, study PRJEB25190) | human gut metagenome | biome: human gut; feature: human-associated habitat; material: faeces | place: Austria | collected 2013
AATCTTCTGCACCAAGCCGTACTGGCTGGTGAAATCCTCAATGCTGGTCACTGGGGTTTTCCTTTCTTCGATTTGGAATGAAGTCATTCTAGCGACGTTGTATTGCGGGAAAAAATCGGCTCCCGCAACGTGGTCACAGGAGCCGAATAGTGAGATATTAGAAGTCCGACATGTGGAAGCCGTTCTTCATGTTCATGCTGGCGGTGTACAGCACGGAATCAAGAAGCTTGTCGGTTTCCTCCTTGAGTTGCGCGGCCATGTTTTCGTTGGCTGCGGCAAGGATTTCGCGGGCGTCGTCGTTGCGCACGGCTTCGATGATTTCATCCGGTTCCATCGGCTGCACATCGCCGATTTCGTCTTCCGCATCGAATTCGTCGGTAACGTCACCCACCAAGCGTTCAATCTGCTCGTCGGTAGTGGCAACCATGCGGTGGCCCATCGCGCCGGTCTTCTCCTGATAGCGTTCCACAGCGTTGGCGGTGTCGGCGAAGCTGGAATCGCACAGGGCCGCGATAATGCGGTTCTCCCAATAGAAGTTTTCGGATGTGACGCGCGTGGTGGTGTCTTCCAAATACTTCGGCGTGGAGTTGACGTTCGGGAAGAACGGCACGAGTGTGTTGAACGGGTTGGAACCGTAGGCGATCCACTGGATCGCGCGGCTCACCTGCGGGCGGTACGGGCGGATCTGCATTACCGCAAGCTGGCTCTGACGGTTGATGCCGATCGGGCGGAACATATGGCGGGTGCGCTGGTCGCCAAGCTTTCCATACGGATCGTACGGGGTGCCCTGATAGTGGGAGCTCAGCACATACTTCACATCTTCGATGGTGATTTTGCGTTCTGGTTGGCGAGCCCACGGAATATCGTCGGAAACCGGCTTGTGGTCGGCATCCTGACCATCCCACTGCTCGTCGTACGGGTTGAGGAAACGCTGCATGTACCAAGCACGAGGAGTGTTGTACACGTGATCGGAATCGGAGTGAGAGCCAAACGCGTCACGCGGGTTGAACGGCGTAGTGCTCTCCACCGACAGGTCAAGATGGTTGCGTTCGATGAACTCGGCCAGATCGGCGGAACACATGTGGTCCTCCTGCTCGCCAAACGCATCTTCAAGATCAAATTCGTCAATGCCCAGCTGATTCGGCATGGTCACATACGCTTCGTCCGGCACACGCTTGGCGATCCAATGATGGCCGCCAACGGTTTCCAGCCACCAAATCTCGTCAACGTCGGAGAAAGCAACGCCGTTCATCTCATAGGTGCCAAATTCCTCAAGCAGCGCACCCAAACGTTCCACACCCTCGCGGGCGGTGGTGACGTACGGAAGCACGAGTGTGAGGAAATCCTCTTCGCCAATACCACCGGCGACTTCCGGTTCAAAGCCTTCTTCGCCTTCCTTGCCCTTGGCAGGCTTGAGTTCCACGAACGGATCGGCGCCGAGCACACGCTCGTTGGTGGTGAGCGTTTCGGTGGCACTCATGGCAACGTTCGCCTCGTTCACACCAGCTTCGCCCCAAATGCCTTCCTTCAGATCGGCATTCGGCACAGCCGTATACTGCAGCGGATTGTCAGGAAGGTCGATTTCAACATGCGAAAGCACGCTCTTGTACTTGCGCGGCTGATCTTCAGGCTTGACTACGATGAAGCGTTTCGGGCAAAATTCACCATTTGCACTATCTTCATTACGGGCGATGATGGTCGATCCGTCATAACTTGCGTCTTTGCCAACCAAAATCGTGGTACACGCCATAATTATTCAGCAATCCTTTCGATTATTGTTAATACGTTTTCGTCGAATATATTTCTGATTTCCGCATCTTTATATCGTTATATTGCTGCGAAAATCAGTTTTCTGGTCTTACTTTAGATGCTCTTTCAAAAATCAGGCTTTTCCAGTGAGGAAAATAGCGCCCTGATCAACGATTGTACCGGAAGTACGCAGCGCACGTTCCATTTCGTTGAGCCAGAATCCCTGATTGAGGCCGGCGAGCGGAGCCGTGGTGCCCCACACATGCAGGTAGTAGTCGTGATCCTGATCCGGCGGATATGGACCGTTGTAACGCATCGTCACTGCGGGATCGTTGCTGCGGCCCTGCAGCAACGGCGAAGCGGCGGATGTGCGTCCCTGAATCGTTTCAGGAATCATCGCGGAAACCGTGCGCGAGAAATCAGCCGGAATCGCGAGCGCGTGAGAATCGTTGAAATCGTACATCAGTGCGTCCACGGGCAGGTTCGCGAGGGACCAATGATTCCACTGGAAACCGCATACCGGAATCGAATCCGGATCAACGAATTCCCAATGCAGGAACTGCACTGCGGGATCAAGCGCATCAATGTAGAAGGGGAAGGAAACAATCGGTGTACCGTCGATGCAGTTCTCAGGCGGCGCCGCCTTGGCAAACGCGTCGGGAATGACGGTGAAATCTGCGGAAATCTTCATGCACCCAGTATCCCTCAAGCGCCTGACTCATACAAGGTTTCAATTGACGGTATAACGAAACGACCCCTGCGGGCGAGCCTATGTGGGCGCGAGGGCAGGGGTCGTTCCGGGAAACAGGGCCTATCAGACCTCACATCACTTGAAAAACAGGACGTTACAGGCGATAGGCACAGCTAGTACGGCTCAGTTGGCCGGGTGGTAGAAGTCGCCGTTAAGGGCGGCTTCGGCACGGGCCTGAGCCTCTTCGAAGGTGACTTCTGCGAGGGAGGCACGCACGTCGTCGAGCGCCACCGGAGTCATGGACAGAGAGTTCACGCCAAGACCGGCCAGCACTACGGCCAAGTCCGGATCAGCAGCGGCTTCGCCGCACACGCCCACCGGCATGCCCTTGGCGTTGCCCGCGTCACAGATCATCTTGATGGCACGCAGCACCGCCGGATGCCAGGCGGTCTGATAGTTGGCAACGGAACCGAGTGTACGGTCGGCGGCCAGCGTGTACTGGGTCAGATCGTTGGTGCCGATCGACACGAAATCAGCCACGTCGGCCACCTTGTCAGCCATAAGCGCAATCGACGGCACTTCGGCCATCGCACCCACGAACTTCAGACCGAAGCTCTTGCCAAGCTTCACGAAATAGTCAGCCTCATGCTGGTCGGCAACCATCGGAGCCATAACCCACAGGTTCGCATCGGTGGCGGCATCGGCTGCGGCGAGCGCCTTGAGCTGGCCTTCGAGCACGTCCATGTGGGCGCGCAGGGTGCGCAGGCCGCGCAGGCCGAGGGCCGGATTCGGCTCGTCTTCCGGAGTGAGGAACGGCAGCGGCTTGTCAGCGCCGGCGTCGAGCATACGGATCACGACCTTCTTGCCTGGGAACTGGCTCAGCAGCTCGGTGTAAGCGCGGGTCTGCTCTTCGACGGTCGGCGGCTCGGAGTTGCCGATGAACAGGAATTCGGTACGGAACAGGCCAACGCCTTCAGCGCCATATTCCAGCGCCTTGGCTGCATCGGCCGGCTTGCCCACGTTGGCGAGCAGCGGAATCAGATGACCATCCTTGGTGGAGCCTGGATTGCCGCGCAGTTCCTTGGCTGCGGCCGCGCGGGACTTGGCGGCTTCGGCAACGGCGATCTCCTCTTCGGTCGGGTCAACGACGAGTTCGCCCTTGGCCGCGTTCACGACCACGGTAGTGCCGTCGGTCAGGTTTTCGGCTTCGGCTGCGGAAACAACCGCCACAATGCCACGAGCGCGCGCCAGAATAGCGGTGTGCGAGGTCGGGCCGCCCTGCGAGGTGACGATGGCGAGAGTCTTGCTCATGTCGAGCGCCGCGGTATCAGCGGGGGAAAGATCTTCGGCGACGAGCACGAACGGGGTTTCGCTCTGCGGCAAGCCCGGAGCGGGAGCGCCCATAAGGTCGGCGATCACGCGCTGTCCGACATCGTGCAGATCGGCGGCACGCTCAGCCTGATAGCCACCGATGGCACGGAACATGTCTTCCACTGCGGCGAAGCCTTCGAGCACCGCACGTTCGGCGGTCTTACCCTGCTGAATCAGACCCTTGATGGATTCAGCCAGCGACGGATCGGAAGCGAACATGGCGACGGCCTGCAGAATCGGAGCAGCCTGCTTGGCACCTTCGTCACCATTGGCGGCCTCTTCAGCACGACGGTTCAGGTCGGCGTTCACCAGTGCGAGGGACTTTTCAACGCGGGCGATTTCGCTTTCGGCAGCAATGCCTTCCGCACGCGGAGCGTCCGACGGTTCCGGCAGTGGTTGCGCCATACGGATGACCGGGCCGACTGCAACACCGCGACCAATGCCAACACCTTTGATAATCATGTGAACTCCTTTGACCTGTTTCCTTGTTTTGTTGTTTGCCCGCGAAGGGAACGCGAACCGAACGTTTGTTGTTGTGATTTTCCGCGCTTGCTTTGCGCGTCGAGTTACTGCATGATTCCCACCGTCTTTGCCGGTAAATCATTTTCAGCCTGCGCACAGTATACACACTTTAAGCCGCAACACACAACCTGTAAACGTTTTCTGCGTTTCGTGAAAAGAGGTGCTATAGTAATTATTAGCGGCGCACCGAGGCATTTCGCTCGGCAAGCAGCACGACTTTCAAATAACACAACCAAAAATCAATCAACACACGACTCAAAGGAGTGTCCATCATGGCAACCCGCACCACCGTCATCAACGATCCCGTCGGCATCCACGCCCGTCCGGCCGCACAGTTCACCCAGGCCGTCACCGCCTCCGGCTGCACCGTCACCATCGCCAAGGAAGGCGGCAACCCGGTTCCGGCTAACTCCATCCTGTCCGTCATGGGCCTGGGCATCAAGCAGGGCGATTCCGTGGTCATCGACGTGCAGGGCGCCGATGACGAAACCGTGGCAGACAACCTGCTGAACATCCTCGTCAACGCCGAGTGATCTTCCTTTTGCTGAAGATTTCAGAACTTCGCAAGATATTCAACAATCTTCAGTTGTTGCATCGCAATTATGAAATCGCAATGCAACATGCATGATTGCGATACTTGCTTCCAGCCACCTGCCGCTTTCGACGGGTGGCTGTTTTATTCTTGAATACGCGATTGAGATACGGCAGTAATTCGAATAATCCGAGTTTTTTCGAGCATTTCGAATATTTGTGGTGAGGAGAGCATGGCACGTACAACCGACAACGCTTCGGCTTCGGCAACTTCGGCGAACAGTTCGATCACGAACGTCGCAGCGCTAGCCAACGTCTCCATCGCCACCGTCTCCCGCGTTCTTTCCGGCAAACGCACCAAAGACGACGACATCGCACGCCGCGTGCGAGCGGCCGCGGCACACCTCAACTATTCGGTCAATTATGCGGCGAGCGCGTTGCGCAGCACCGTCACCAACACCATCGGCCTGGTGATTCCGACCGCCAACGACCCGTTCTGTGCGCAGCTGCTTGACGAAATCGAACCCGTCATCGACGTGGATTCGCAGCAACTGCTACTGGGCATCGGCGGCGATCAGGCCACGCAGATTCAACGCATCGAGTCGTTGGTAGACCGCCATGTTGACGGTCTGATCGTACTGCCCGCCTGGGAGGCCTACCTTTCCGCAGAGCTTGAACATTACGCCTCCACACTGCCGATCGTGCAGGTGGGCGGCCGCCAATGCTCGTTCCGCACATCCATGGTGAGCGTCGACGAAAACGCAGCCATGGAAATCGTGATCGGGCATTTGGCTGAACGTGGCATCGCATCCGTGGCATACATGGCCGGTAAGGAAATCTCCTTCGAATCGGCGGAACTGTTCACCATGTTCCACACTCAGATGCGAGCGCACCATCTTGCCACCGAAACCGAATGGAACAAGTTCGGAGACCGTAGCGTGCAGCGCGGATTCAACTGCGCCATGCGACTGTTTTCCGAGCCGCTCGTGCAACCGGAGGCCGTGGTGTGTGCCGACGATGCGATCGCGTTCGGCGTGATGGTGGCGTTGCATTCGCTTGGGCTTCGCGTGCCTGAAGATGTGCTGGTGGTTGGCTACAACGATTCGCCAATCGCACGCACCACCATGCCGCCACTGACCAGTGTGCGCCCGCCGTTCAAACAAATCGTCTCCGAAGCGCTACGCCTACTCAACGACGGCCCCGACAGCCCCGCACATATCTCACTTGCACCGCAACTGATCGTGCGCGAATCCACCAACTACCAGCGCTGAATCGCATTTTTTGCAATTTTGCCGGCAGTTATCGCACGATAGCAAGCCAGAATCATACCCAAACAACCATTTTTCCGCTCACTGGAGAAATCTGCCCGCCGGAAAACAGTATGCGCCAACGCCGCTAGCCCTAGCTGGCGATGAGAGAGCAGAAGAGGGCTTCGAAGACCAGTACGGGATTGCCATTGCCGGCCAGGCGGCGACGCGCAACGGCAATATCCTCCAGCCGCCGCACCGCTCCCCCACGCGTAAGCCGCACCGACAGTTCGGTGATCGATGAACGATTCTCCAAATTGATCAGTCCCACCGAATCCTCGGCATTGTTCTGCAGCACAGCCACATCACGGTAAATACTGGCAATCGAGTTCAACGCACGGTCAAGCACATCACGCGTAAGTCGCGTAGTTTGGCGCTTCAGCTCGTCTTTTTTGGCGATCGCATTGTACGCGCCACGCAGTTTCGGAGGAATACGATCCTTCGCCCCAAGCCCATTGACCCTACGAAAATCAGCTTCCGCCTCTGCCGCCTTGACCTTCACCTCCGCTTCGGCCTGCACTTTCGCATTGTCGATAAGATTGCCGGCAAGCAGCACCGCATCCGACGCGCGACGCAATCCAAGCACACCCACAATCAGCTCGTCACGGTCAGACATCACCTGCTCATTCTCCGCATACAAGCGCGCAATGCCGATATGCCCTTCCGCAAGACGTGCGGCACGCACCGCGATTTTCGGCTCAAATCCGCCATTTTGTTCCAGAAATGCGGCCACTGCCTGCGTGGAAGGCACGGCAAGATTGACGATGCGAGTGCGCGAGCGAATCGTCGGCAACACATCCTGCGCACTCGGCGCGCACAAGAGCCAAATCGTGTGCGCGCTCGGCTCCTCAATCTCCTTGAGCAGCACGTTGGTGGTGCGTTCCAGCATGCGATCGACATCTTCGATAATGATGATGCGCCACGGCGCAGTGCTCGGCATCTGTTCGGAAGTGGTGATGATGTCTCGCACCTCGTCGATGCCGATGGTCACTTTGTTGGTGGCAAGCACGGTCACGTCGGGATGAGTGCCGGCAAGCACCTGCTGCACGGCTTTGGTCGGCTCGTCACCAAGACCATGATCGGGGCTCTCCAGCGCCGCCGCAAACGCGCGCGCCACATTGGAACGGCCCGATCCTGGAGGACCACAGATTAGCCAGGATTGCGCAATGGCTTTCGGATCGCCACTTGCGATGGCTTTGAGTTGTTCGACAACCCGCTGCTGGCCGACAATCGAATCCCACACACTCACTGGGCAGCCTCCGATTGGAAAGTTTTCGTTTGGCTGATTTGTGCAAAATCGTCTTGAATATGCGACCATACTTCATCGATGGATTGGCTGGCATCAATCACGCGGAAACGTTGCGATTCCGCCTTTGCCAAGTCAAGAAACGCCTGTCGTGTACGACGTTGGAAATCGTTTCCCGCAGATTCCATGCGATCTTCATCATGCTGTAGTCGTGCATGCGATTGCACGGGGTCAAGATCCAGTAGATACGTGCGATTCGGCAATAGCTCGCACGTTGCCCACATACTTAAGTCGCGGATTTCACCTGCCGTCAATTCGCGGCCACCAGCCTGGTATGCAAGAGAAGAATCAAGGTACCGATCGGTAATTACCACGGCACCGCGTTCCAGTGCAGGGCGAATCACCTCGGCAACATGCTGGGCACGGTCGGCGGCGAACAGCAACGCCTCCGCACGCGGAGCAATATCCACGTCGGAACCTTCCACACCGCCAAGCAGCAGCTTGCGAATCGCCACACCAAGCACAGTACCGCCCGGCTCGCGCGTGACCACGCATTCGCGCCCCTGCGCCTCAACATACGCACGCAATCGTTCGACCTGCGTGGTTTTGCCGACGCCGTCGATGCCTTCAAAGGAGATGAATATGCCCTGCATATTCATCACCGGGCGGGAACTACGGCGGGACGGGTGTAGCCTTCGTTGGCAGCGAGCCATTCCACATCGGCCTTCACCGTGGTCGGTGTGGAACCGATCTCCTTGGCGATACGGGTGTTGGCCCAACCCTTATCGGCCAACTCGCGCACCTTGGCACGGCGATCGGCACGAACTTGACCAGCAGAAGCCTTAGCACCCTTAGCAGCAGTCTTCTTAGCACCACCCTTGCCAGCAGCACCCTTGCGTCCACGCCTCTTCGACGGACCCTGCGCACGCTTCTCCGCCAGCAGACGGAACGCCTCAGCCGGCTCGATCGACTCGGGAGCATACTGCTTCGGCAACGTACGGTTCGTTTCACCATCGGTGATATACGCGCCGTAGAAGCCTTCCTTGATGGTCACCTGCTTTTGCGTTTCCGGATCGACGCCCAGTTCACGCAGCGGCGGCTTGGCAGCGCCACGACCGCGCCCACGGCCATACTTCGGCTGGGCGAACAGTTCCTTCGCCTTATCCAAATCAACCGTGAAAATCTCATCTTCCGAAGCGAGCGAACGCGTATCCGACTTGCCATCGGCACCAGTCTTCGTCAAATACGGGCCGTAACGACCATTATTGGCTTGCACAACAACCGTCTGCACTTCACCGGTCTGAGCGTTCGCTTCCTCATAAGAGCCAACTTCACGAGGCAAACTCAGCAGACGCAACGCATCATCCAACGTCAACGATTCCGGGCTCATCGTCTTAAACAACGACGCCATCTTCGGGCGATCGGCAGCCTTCTTAGCGCTCTTGACCTTCTTCGGCTTGCCATCACCAGCCACGTCACCGTCAGCACCAGCATCCGCAGAAGGCATCACCAACGCAACATACGGGCCGAAACGGCCATTACGCACTTCAACAGTGCCCCCGGAAACCGGATCAACACCAAGTGCGCGCGGACCGCCGGAATGATTCTCAATCAAATCATGACCGACTTCCACCGTCAGCTCATCCGGAGCGAGAGTATCCGGCAGCGACGCACGCTTCGGATTTCCCTCATCATCCAGATGGTTCACATCCTCCAGATACGGGCCATACCTGCCGACGCGCACATGCAAACCGTCGCCGATCTCAATCGTATTGATCTCGCGAGCGTCAATTTCACCCAACTGCGCGACCTGCTGCTGCAAACCGGCATGCGCCTCGTCCGCAGACTGCGCGGCACCCTCACCGGAACCGAAATAGAAGCGGGTCAGCCAATTGCGGCCGGTCTCCTGACCACTCGCGATCTGGTCAAGACCGCTTTCCATATCGGCAGTGAACTCGTAATCCACATACCGCGGGAACTTCGTTTCCAACAATTTGACCACGGAGAACGCGAGCCACGACGGAATCAACGCACGACCGCGCTCATACACGTACCCACGATCGATAATCGTGGAAATAATGCTCGCATACGTGGACGGGCGGCCGATTTCCTTCTGTTCCAACGTTTTCACGAGCGACGCTTCGGTGTAACGCGCCGGAGGCTGAGTTTCATGTCCGTCGGCACCAACCGCCACCGCGGCGAGCGCATCGCCCGGATTCATCGGCGGCAGCGACACATTGTCATCCGACTTCTTATCAGCTTTGCTGGATTTGCCGGATTGCGCAGCCTGTTCAACGCTTCCAGCAGCATCACCCTTCTTCGATTCGGCGGACGCGCGGCGACCCTCACCGGTCGCCTTCATAAAGCCGGGGAATTCGATGACAGTGCCGGAAGCCTGGAACATGGCTTCCCCATTCGATTCGGTCGGTGCAGACAGTCGCACGGTCGCCGTGGAACCGGTTGCGTCTGCCATCTGGCAGGCAAGCGTGCGCTGCCAGATCAGCGTGTACAGCTTGAGCTGGTCGGCCGGCACTTTACTTGCGATTTCCGCAGGATCGCGGAATTTCGCACCCGCCGGCCTAATGCATTCGTGGGCTTCCTGCGCGCCCGCGGTTTTTGTGGCATATTGTTTCGGCGCGTCCGACAGATAGTTTTCACCGAAATGCTTGACGACCGCTTCACGAGCGGCTGCGATCGCTTCCTGCGACAGCGTCACCGAATCGGTACGCATGTAGGTAATATAGCCGTTTTCATACAATCCTTGCGCCGCGCGCATGGTCTGACGCGAGCTCATGCCGAGACGATTGCCGGCGGTCTGCTGCAATGTGGACGTAGTGAACGGTGGAACCGGACGGCGACGGTACGGCTTCGTTTCCATCGACGCGACGGTAAACGTTGCAAATTCCAACGCCTGCGCAATCGCGGAAGCCTGCGCCTCATCCAACTGCACGACCTGGTCCTTCGCACCGGCCGCAGTCAGCTTGCCATCGGCGCCGAAATCCTTGGAACCCGCCAAACGACACCCACCAAGCGACACCATGCGAGAATCAAACGCAACATTATTGCCATCGGCATCCGGCGCTTCCAACGTTGCGGTGACATCCCAATACGGGGCACGCACGAACGCCATGCGCTCACGCTCGCGCTCCACGATCAAACGCGTGGCGACGGACTGCACACGGCCCGCGGAAAGACCCGGTCCAACCTTGCGCCACAGCACCGGAGAAAGCTCATAGCCGTACAGGCGGTCCAGAATACGGCGGGTCTCCTGGGCATCGACCATGTCGTCGTCAACGTCGCGAGTATTGTCAAGCGACGCTTTGATAGCTTCCTTCGTGATTTCGTGGAACACCATGCGTTTGACCGGCACTTTCGGCTTGAGCGTCTGTACCAGATGCCAGGCGATGGCCTCCCCTTCGCGATCCTCATCGGTTGCGAGGTACAGGGTGTCGGCTTTTTTCAACGCGCTTTTCAGTTCAGATACGGTTTTCTTCTTGTTGCCATCGACGATGTAGTACGGCTTGAATCCGTCTTCCACGTCAACGCCGAACTTGCCGAATTTGGTTTTGTCGGCGGCCGGCACCTGGCTTGGCTGCGCAAGATCTCGAATATGGCCGACCGAGGCCATCACCGTATATTCGGAGCCCAAATACCCACCGATTTTCTTGGCCTTGGTGGGAGACTCCACAATCACGAGCTTGCTGCCGGTAGCCATAGCCACTCCTTATTACTAGCGTTTGCAACGCAATAATACTCACTGACCGTATGCAGTTGGCAAACCGCCCGTGTGGCGCGAGCGGCCTTCGCCGTAAAATTTCGGTGCGATCGCAGGTATGGTCGTCAGCGTTTCGGCGGTGCCGGAGGAGCCCCTACCAGTCCGAGTTGCGTCAATGGCGAGGCAGTCAGCTGACGCATGGTCAGCACCAGGCCGAACACCAGCGACGCGACGGAAGCAGTCAAAATCACCGTGGAAAGATGCGCGCCGGAATTCGTCCATTCCGCGCTCATCGCAAGTCCCGGTTGGATCTGCCAAATAATGTACGCGCCATACAGGGTGCCAAGCACACCGAACGTCAGCAACACGCTGCCGACGATCTGCACGGAAGGCGACGATGCACGCGATCCGGGCTCATCCATACCGTTCGCAAACGTTGCGGCGAGCATGAGCATAGCCACTCCTCCGACGATCAGCAATGCCATGATCACGTCGGTCGGGCGGTGCCACTGCCCCGCGATCACCGACAATCCGACAAGCACCGCGTACGCCCAACCAATCACCGCGACCAACGCACGACACATGCGAGGCACGGCGCACAACAGGATCACCCCCGCAGTCGCTGCGAGTATGGCATGCCCAGAGGGCGCGGAATTATTGGGATTTGATTCTAGATTAATTAAGTACGGACGTGGCAGCAGCGGCTTCAGCAATTCCGCTGCGGCAAAGCAGATTCCACCGAATACCGCCAGTTGCGCAATCAACAGCCATCGTTTTCTTACGATGAGTACGGCGAGGGCGATTATCGACATAATCGCGCTTGTTGCGATTACAACGGTGGAAATGGTGAAGACATGCACGATCGGTTCCAGCCATCCCGGCAGAGCCGCGTCGAATTTCGACCAGACCATGTCTTCATAGCTTTGACCTTCCATCGTGCGCACGCCCAACCACCAGACGCCCGCTGCGGCGGCAAGCAGCAGCAGACCGAACACCACGCTGAGTATGATGCTCGACACGCGCGGATGACGGGTCAGCGGATCGGCTTTGGCGAGTCCTGCGTTCACTTCACGCGGGGAAAGCACCTGTTCGATCGGATCGATTTGGGAGGTTTGCGCAATCGGCGAGACAGGCGCGGCGTCGGGAAAGCCCAGTCTTTGCCAGGACTGCGGGGATTGTTGATCCGGCGCGGATTGTGCGGGACTCGGCGCGAACTGCGGCGAGGATTGTTGGGAATCCGTCTGCGGCAATGACGGCTGCGGCGCAGGAACGGGCGCGACCGGCTGCTCCAGCATATTCGCGGACTTATGCGGGTCTCGGATGATTGGCTTGAATTCGTCGGTCATAGTCACCGAGAATACGGCATTGTCTCTACGGTATACGGGAATGGCAAGAAGATATAAGAAAACCTCCACGCACCCGGAAGAGGCCACTTACCCTTGCTGCATTCCTGCCCTGG
>OLPG01002584.1_pt1 | contig 12534 bp, 10 predicted proteins | sample 1672311 | NCBI WGS metagenome assembly OLPG01 (sample SAMEA3136670, study PRJEB25190) | human gut metagenome | biome: human gut; feature: human-associated habitat; material: faeces | place: Austria | collected 2013
CTCAATAGCTTCACCAGCCCCACCTGACCGCTGCGGGCCACGTGGGTGCCGCAGCAGGCGCACATGTCCGCGCCGGGGAACTCGGTGATGCGCACGGGGCCTTCCAGCGCCTTTTTGCTGCGGTAGGGCAGGGCGGCCAGCTCCTCCGGGGAGGGATACCAGATGTGGATGGGGTGGTTTTCCCAGATGTACCGGTTGGCGCGGCGTTCGATGTCCTGCACCTGCTCCCAGCTGATGTCGGCGTTGTAGTCGATGGTCACGGTATCCGCGCCCAGGTGGAAGCCCACGTTGTCGCAGTGGAACGTGCTGCACAGCAGGCCGGAGATGATATGCTCGCCGGAGTGCTGCTGCATGTGGTCAAAGCGGCGCGCCCAGTCGATCTTGCCGGAGACGCTCTTTCCCACCTCGAGGGGCTTGTCACAAAGGTGCGTGATGACGCCGCCTTTCTCGTGAACCTCGAGCACGTTCGCCTCGCCCAAAACGCCGGTGTCATACGGCTGGCCGCCGCCCTCGGGGTAGAAGGCCGTCTCCGCGAGGACAACGGCGTAGCCGCCCTTCACCTCGTCGCAGGAGACGACGGTGGTGGCAAAGCCCTTCTGAAAGGGATCTTCATAGTAGAGTTTTCTTGTTTCCATGGGGTTCTCCTTTAGTCGATCAGGCCGAGCGCCTGTTTTTCGTGCAGCACGCGGAAAACGTGCGCGTCAATATCGCTTTCGGCGATCTCGCCGGACTGGACGGCGGCGATCACCTGCGGGATCTGCGTCTGATAGTCGGTGGTCACGATCATGTCGTTGCCCGCCTGAATGGCCAGCACGGCGGCGCTGCCGTCCTGCGCGTAGGCTTTGACGGCATCCATCGCGAGATCGTCCGTCACGATGACGCCGGTGAAGCCGAGCGTGTCGCGCAGCAGCGTGTGGACCTTCGCCGAAAGGGACGCGGGATACGCGCCGTCCATGCACTCGACGATGTTGTGGCTCACGAGCACGAACGGCGAGCCCGCGGCGATGCCGGATTCAAAGGGGACGAGGTCGGACTTTTCAAACGTAGTGTACGGGCGCGCGTCGAGCGCGATGCCCGTGTGCGTGTCGGCGTTGTTGCCGTAGCCGGGGAAGTGCTTTAAGACGCAGGCGACGCCGGACTGCGCATAGACGGGCACGACGCTTGAGATATAGTCCGCGGTCGTCTGCGCGTCCTGCCCGAACGAGCGCGCGTAGATGAAGTTGTCGGGATTCGTCGACACATCGCACACGGGGGCGAAGTTCACGTTGACGCCGAACGCTTTGAGCTTCTGATTGTAGCTGAGCGTTCGTTCGAGCAGCCCGTCGAGGCCGCCCGCGGCATAGAGCTCCTGCGGGGAGGGGAGAGGTTCGGAGAAGAGGTTCGGGTTTTTGCTCGGCGCTCAGCAGCGGGATCTGACCGATCTGCTTGAGGTAGTTCTTCACCGGGTCGTCCAGCAGCTCGTCCATGGCAGCCTTCAGGTCTGCCGGGTTCTCCTCGGCATCCTCTTCGTTTTCATCGGCAAGGCCCATGTCATCGTTGTTGTTCTCGGCATTCTCCACCTCAGCAATGATGCTGTCCACGTCCAGACTCGGCTCGTTCTCTTCCTCCAGGACCTTAATGCCGCGCTCCTCCAGCAGGGTGTAGAGGGTGTCTACATCCATGCGGCATTGTGCCGCCAGCGCCTTGGCCTCCTGTGCAGAGAGGGTGCCCTCGCCCTTAGTCAACAGTTCCTTCAAAGTCATGCCCATTTTTTCTCTCCTTCCCGCTCCGGGGAATTTCCTGTAATATTGCCCTGTGCATCAGATCACAAGGCCGCCGTTCACCCCGAACACCTGTCCGGTGATGTATCCGGCATCCTCGCCGGCCAAAAAGACCAGCAGCTTTGCAACTTCTTCCGGGGTGCCCAGTCGCCCCACAGGGGTCTCCTCGGCCAGCGCCGCCTTGTCCTCGGCGGTAAAAGCCGCCATCATGTCAGTCTCGATGACCCCGGGCGCTACGCAGTTCACGGTAATGCCGCTGGGGCCCTCTTCCTTCGCCAGTGCCTTGGTCAGGCCAATGAGCCCGGCCTTCGCGGCGGAATAGTGCACCTCGCAGCTGCCGCCGGTCTGGCCCCACATACTGCTCACGGTCAGAATGCGGCCCTGCTTGCGGCGGATCATGCCGGGCAGTGCCAGCTGGCACAAATAGAACGCACCGCTCAGGTTCACGTCCAGCATCCGCTGCCACTCCTCCGGGGTGATGTCGGTAAACAGCTTCTGCTGCGCGATGCCGGCGTTGCACACCAGCACATCCACCCTGCCCATGGCCTGCTCCACTGCATGGAACGCCAGCTCACAGCTGGCGCGGCTGGCTACATCGCACTGGATGGCGATGCACCCGGGCAGCTGCTGTTCCAGCGCAGCGGCAGCGGCGGCGTTCTGATGGTAGAGCACCGCCACCTGATACCCTGCTGCCGCAAAGGCGCGGGCAGCGGCAGCACCGATGCCCCGGTCGCCGCCGGAGATCAGTACCCGGCGCGCCGTAGCGGGTGCGGCAGGGGCAGGCCGCTCTTTTACAGGCTCCGGCGCAGGCTCTTCGGGCAGCTCCACCGCAGGCGGCTCTGCAGGCTTTTCCAGCGTGATCACCCGGGTGGGCTCGTCCACCGCAGGCGCTGCCGTTTTTCCCAGCGTCATGATGCGGGTAGGCTCGTCCGCGACCGGCTCCACCGGCGCTGCCGGCTTTGCGGCCGGTGCGGCAAGGGGCTCCGGTGCGCTCTCTTCCTCCGGCACCTGAAAGGTCAGTTCAAACTCGTCCTCGTACAAGAGTGTATCCCTCCTGTTCGGTATTCTCGGCCGGGCGCAGTGCCCAAACCGGAAAAACCCTGTGCCCATCCCCAGACAGTGCAGCGTTCCGTTTATGTGTCCGGCAAAGGTCCGGTGCTTTGGCGTGCCTGCCTGCAGTTGCGATGGGTTTCGACAAGATTCCATTGAATAATATACCACAATCCAGCCCAAAAAGAAAGTGGGAACTGCAATTTTTTACGCAGTTCCCACTATTTTTCCTTATTTTCCCCTGTTTTCGGGCACCGGGGGCTTCCAGCGGGGTCTGCCCGCCCGCTTTTCCCGCAGGGAAACAAAAAATGCCTGCAAAAGCTGCTGCGCCTCGGCCTCCCGCAGCCCCTTTTCCACCACCGGATGGTGGTTGAATGGCAGCGCAAACAGGTCGGTCACCGAGCCGCAGCACCCGGCTTTGGTGTCGGCAGCACCGTACACCACCCGGCGCAGACGGCTGTTGATGATGCCGCCCGCGCACATAGGGCAGGGCTCTAAGGTGACGAACAGCTCGCACTCCCACAGCCGCCAGCCGCCCAGCGCCTTGCAGGCAGCGTCGATGGCCAGCAGCTCCGCGTGGTGCAGGGCGTTTTTCTCGGTCTCCCGGGTGTTGTGCGCCGTGGCGATCACCTCGCCGTGCCGCGCCACCACCGCGCCCACCGGCACCTCGCCCAAGGCGGCGGCTTTGGCGGCTTCTTCCAGCGCAAGACCCATCAGTTCAAAATCGGTCATGTATTCCATCCTCTCATCCCATCGCCAGCACCAGCAGATTGTTTGCGCTGTGCAGCAGCACCCCCGGCCAGAGATGCCCGGTGCGGTCGGCCAGCCACCCCAGACCCAGCCCGCACACCAGCGCATAGGCCATGGCGGCAGCGCTGCCGTGCTGCAAGGCGAACAGCACCGCCTGCAAAAGAATAGCCTGTCCCCTGCCCAGCGGCTGCGCCCGGCGCTGCACTGCGCCCCGGAACACCCCTTCCTCCGCCAGCGGAGCCAGCAGGCAGACCCGGCAGAAACGCGCCGCGCCGCCGGGCGGCACGGGCAGCAACACCGCCAGCACCTTGCCCGCCAGCAGATACCCCACCGCCCAGCCAAAGGCCGAAAGCAGTGCGGCGGTGCGGGGGTTCAGCTTGTGCATGGTCGGTCTCCTCCTGCTATGGTTCGTTCCCGGTTATAGTACCATATCTGCCACCGGGTGCGCAAGGTTTGGGCGTTCTGTCGCGGCAAATTTATGCAAATCATTGACACATCGCCCTAAATGGTGGTATAATAATTTCCAACCTTTTTGATGAAAACGTTGCTTATACTGTATTTTACCGGTAGACCGGAGGTATTATTATGATCCGTATCCTCACCGATTCCGCCTGCGACATCCTGCCCGCCGAGGCGCAGCAGCTGGGCGTGACTGTGATTCCCCTGAACGTGACGCTGGAGGACGGCACCGTCCTGCGGGACGGCATCGACATGACCCCCAGCGAATACTATACCCATCTGGCAGCCTGCCGCAAGCTGCCCACCACCAGCCAGCCCAGCCCGGAGCAGTTCGAGCGGCTGTATCTGGACGCCGCTGCCGCCGGAGACGAGGTGCTGGGCATCTTTTTGTCCGATGCGCTGTCCGGCACCGGTCAGTGCGCCAGACTTGCTGCCGACCTTGCCAACGTGGATAATGTGGTGTTCGTGAACACCGAGAACGTCTGTCTGGGGCAGTCCTTGCTGGTGCGGCTGGCTGTGCAGCTGCGGGACGCCGGTAAGACGATCACCCAGATCGCCGCCGATCTGGAAAAGGCCAAGCAGCACCTGCATCTGGTAGCTGCCGTGGACGATCTGAAGTACCTGCGCAAGGGCGGCAGACTGTCCGCCGCCGCAGCTGTGGCGGGCGGTATGCTGGGCATCAAGCCCATCCTCGCCGTCATAGAGGGCAAGGTGGCGCTGGCCGGTAAGGCGCGCGGTCTGCCCGGCGTGTATGTGGCGCTGTTCAAGAAGATCGACGAGATGGGCGGTATCCACCCGGGCTACACCCCGCTGCTGGGCTACACCGTCAACCACCGGGAGCTGCAGCCGCTGCTGACCTACCTGCAGGACAACCTGCATCTGGACGCACCGCTGGTGCGCCAGATCGGCTGCGTCATCGGCACCCACACCGGCCCCGGCGCCTTCGGCATCGCGTTCTTTGATAAAGAGCTGACGCTGGAATAAAACCTATGAAAGCTAAAACAAGCCGGACATCCCGCGGGCTGCCCGGCTTTGTTTTTACCCGTGAAGAAGTAGTTCCGAAACGCCCGCAGGCGTTTCGGAACTACAAATAAAATATTCTTTCCGCTGATTATGGCCAGAGCAAAGCGGAGGCCATTCCAAATCGTCCTGTCCTTACAGCACTGCGTCCGAGATCAGCTTGCCCAGCAGCAGAACCAGCACCACCAGCATCATGGGGCGGATGAAGCGGGCACCCTTTTTCAGGGCAAAATGGGAGCCCAGCAGGTTGCCCAGAATGTTGCTGATGGCGCAGGGGATGCCAATGTGGAACACCACCAGACCGTTCATCAGGTAGGTAAACAGGCTGGCGTAGTTGCTGGCCAGATTGAGCACCTTGCCGTTGCCGTTGGCGGTGCGCAGGTCAAAGCCCATCAGGGTGGTAAAGGCAATGATGGCAAAGGTGCCGGTGCCCGGGCCCATGACGCCATCGTACAGGCCGATGCCCAAACCGATGGCCAGCGCCAGTAAAATCTTTTTCAGGTCCAGCGTGCCGTCGTCCCGGTTCTCGTCCGGCAGGTTGCGCTGCCACAGAATGATGACCGCCGCCACCGGCAGGATGATGAACATCATGGTGCGCAGCATCTCATCGCTGAGCAGCAGCACGATGTGCGCACCCAGCGCACTGCCCGCAAAGCTGCCGATGGCTGCAAGAACACCCACCTTCACGTTCATGGCACCGCTTTTGAAAAAGCTTGCCGTGGCAAAGGTGGTGCCGCAGGCAGCACTGAACTTGTTGGTGGCATAGGTGTAGTGGGGCGGCAGCCCGGCGAACAGATAGGCAGGCAGACTGATCAGCCCGCCGCCGCCGGCTGCCGAATCCACAAAGCCTGCAAAGCCGGTCATCAGCATGAGAAACGCCATCATCCACGGCGAAATCGTGATACCCATTGTTATAATTCCTCTTATCTTTCCAAGTCGTTTGTTCTTTTTCAGGGGACGCGCGCCTCAGACCATATAAAACCTCCCCTCGCAGGGCAATACACAGCCCGGGATACCCGCACACAGCAGGGCATCTCCGGGCATTTTTGCAATTTTTCGACTTGATATTACAGATTGTTTTTAAAGAAGCGGTATGCGTTGCGCCAGTAGATGGCCTCTACCTCGTCCTCGGTAAAGCCCTCGCGGCGCAGTGCCTCGGCCAGCAGCGGCATATCTGCCGCCGTTTCCAGCTCGTGCTGACCGCCGATGCCGTCAAAATCGCTGCCAAGGCTGATGACCTCAATGCCGCCCACCTGCTTGAAGTGTGCCGCGTGCTTTGCCAGCCGCTCCACCGTGCTGCGGCAGAGTTTCGGGTGTACCGAGTCTGCGTCCACAAAGGAAGCGCAGTAATTCAGCCCTGCAATGCCACCCTTTTCTGCCAGTGCGCGGATCATCTCATCGGTCAGGTTGCGGTTGTGGGGCGACAGGGCACGGCAGTTGGAATGACTTGCCGCAAAGGGACGGGTGCTGTGGTTTGCGATGTCCCAGAAGCCCTTATCGGAAAGGTGGCTCACATCTGCGGTGATGTGCAGCTTTTCCATCTCTTCCAAAAAGGCAAAGCCTTGCTCGGTCAGGCCGGTCTCGGTGTTGGCCACCAGCGGCCCGCCGGGGTTTGCGTTGGGGGCTGCCAGCTCGTTGGGGTAGTTCCACGTCAGGGTCATCATGCGCACGCCCAGTTCCTGCAGCCGCCGCAGCACGCCCAGACTGCCCTTGCAGCAGCCGCCCTCTTCCACCGTCAGCATGGCGCTGAGCTTGCCCTCGGCGCGGTTGCGCTCAAGGTCGGCGGCGGTGTACACCGGGGCGATCTTTTCCGGGTAAGCTGCCATGAGCCGCTTGAAGATGTCGATCTCTTCCAGCACGCTTACCAGCGGGTCAGCCCCGGGAGCGGGGTCGGCCAGATCCACATAGGCCGCAAAGCATTGCAGCAGATAATCCCCCTGCTGCAATTTTTCAAGGTCGATATGCAGATCGTTGTGCAAAAAGCTTTTGGGTGCGCCCGCCTTTTCGGCGCGGCGCAGCTCGAACAGGGTATCGCAATGCAGATCCCAAACCTTCATGATGGATACACTCCTTTATGCTTCTTCTCCCAGCAGCTGCAGCAGCTGTTCGGGGTTCATGGACAAAATCGCGCCGTCTGCCCCACCGGTAACGGTGTCGGCCAGCGACTGTTTGGCCTGCTGCAGTTCCACGATCTTTTCCTCAATGGTGTCCTGCGCGATCAGCCGGTACACCTGTACCGGGTTGCGCTGACCGATGCGGTAGGCGCGGTCGGTAGCCTGATTCTGCGCGGCAAGGTTCCACCACGGGTCGTAGTGGATGACGATATCGGCGGCGGTCAGGTTGAGGCCCGTGCCGCCCGCCCGCAGCGAGATCAGAAAGACGTCCGCCTCGCCCTGATTGAACCTGCGCACCTGCTCGGCACGCACCGGCTTCGGGGTAGAGCCTTGCAGGGTGAAGTGGCTCACCCCGGCCTCGTCCAGCCGCTTTGCCAGCAGTTCCAGCATGGAGGTGAACTGGCTGAACAGCAGAATGCGGTGCCCGCCCGCCACTGCCTCGGTGACAAGTTCCAGACAGGCTTCCAGCTTGGCGCTGCTGCCGGTCCAGTTGTCTGCCACAAGACGCGGGTCGCAGCAGATCTCCCGCAGCCGCATCAGCACGGCAAACACGGTCATCTTGTCCTCCGGCTTTGCCGCCCGCAGCTTTTCCCGGGCGTCCACCACCGCTGCCAGATACAGCTTGCGCTGCTCGGTCTCCAACTCAACGCGGCGCACATTCTCGGTTTTGGGCGGCAGCTCCCGCAGCACCTCGGACTTCATGCGCCGCAGGATGAAGGGGCCGGTGAACTGGTTCAGCCGCCGCACGGCGTTGGCATCCTCGTCCTGCACGATGGGCTTTTCGAACCGGGCGCAGAAGGTCTTGTAGGGGGGCAGATACCCGGGCATCAAAAAGGAGAAGATGCTCCACAATTCGCCCAAGCGGTTCTCCACCGGGGTGCCGGTCAGGGCAAAGCGCACCCGGCTGTTCACCCGGCACACCGCCTTGTATTTCTGGGTGGTGTGGTTTTTGATGGCCTGCGCTTCGTCCAGTATGCAGGCGTAAAAGCTTTGTCCGGCATACAGTTTTTCGTCCCGGCGCAGCAGATCGTAGCTGGTGATGACGATATCCGCCTGTGCCCACCCATCGACCAGCGCGGCGCGGTGGGCGGCATCGCCGTCCATGGCAACACTTTGCAGCTGCGGGGTGAACTTCTGGCATTCCTCCTGCCAGTTCAGCACCAGCGACGCCGGGCAGACGATGAGGCTGGGCAGCTGCTGCCCGCCCTCCTTCATGGCCAGCAGGTAGCTGAGCACCTGCACGGTCTTGCCCAGACCCATATCGTCGGCCAGAATGCCGCCCATGCCGTAGCCGTCCAGTGTGCGCAGCCAGCGGTAGCCGTCACGCTGGTATTTGCGCAGGGTCTTTTGCAGCGAGAGCGGCGGGGTATACTCGCTGTCCCGCACGGCGTGGAAGCTGCGGCTGATACGGCGGAAGGCATCGTCCCGGTCGAACCGCAGACCGTTCTGCCCCGAAAGCGCCCAGTCCAGCGTAGGGGCACGGTAGAGCGGCAGGGCGGCGTGGCCGTCCTTCAGCTTTGCACCGGAAAGCTCCAGTGTGTCGTTCAGCTCGTCCAGCCCTTCCAGACTGTCATCCAGCCGCAGCAGACTGCCGTCCCGCAGACGGTGGTAGCGCTTTTTCTGGTGCAGGGACTGCAAAAGCTCCCGCAGTTCCTCCACCGGGAACGCGCCGGTGTCCACTTCCAAGTCCAGCACACTGCCGTGCACCGATACCCCCACCGAGATCTTAGGCGGGGCGGCTTGTAAGTTGCGGAAGGCATCGGTCTGGTACACCTCGCCCATGGCCAGCAGGGCGGGAATGCCCTCTTCCAGCAGCTGGAAAAGAGCTTCTTCCCCGGAAATGCTGTAATGCCCCGGCTTGCCGGTCTCGGGTTCCAGATAGGTTTCCAGCAGCCGCTTTGCCCGGTTCTCGGTGCGGGCATCCCGCAAAAGGTCGGGCGGCACCGGCTCGCCGGGGGCTACCCGGTCCTCTCCGTACAGAAAGACCGGGTAGGCCGTGACGGTAAGCCCCCGGTCAGCATCCAGATAAAACTGCACCACCGGTTCCAGCGGGATCTGGTTCAGCAACAACCGGTCGGGGTCCACGATGTTGACCCGGTTGCCCAGTTCCGGCAGCACATAGCTGCAAAAGGCGGCGGCGTCCGCGCTGGTAAAGAACAAGCTGCGCCCGCCAAAGGTATCCAGCACCGGCAGCACCCGGCGGCATTCCTCCCGCTGCATCCGCCAGAGGGTGCTTTCGCCCAGCAGATAGGCATAGTCCAGCCCCTGCACCCCGCTGAGTGCCGGGGTGCAGCTTAGCTGCACGCCGCCCTTGCGGCGCTCCACCTTCAGGCTGATGACCGGCAGGCCCTCTTTAAGGGTATAGCCGCCCACAACGCCCTCGGCGGCGTAAAGTTCTACAAGGGCATCCAGCCCCTCGCCGGTCAGCGGCAGACCACCCGCCGGGCCTTTCTCCCAGCCGGAGCGCATGGTGCCCTCGGCTTCAAACGCCTGCCGGGCGCTCACCTGACGGCGCAGCAGCCGCAGCAGCTGCTGTGCATCCGGAGCAAAGGCATCCCACCGGTGCACAAAGGCCAGCGATTTCCCGTAGCTGACGCTTTCGCCCCGCTCGATCGCATCCAGAAACTGCGGGATGCTTTTTACCAGATACTGCCGCCCGCCGATGCCATCCGAGACCCGCAGCCGCAGCCAGATACGGCCATTGTGCGGCGTAAGCTCCGGTTCCAGCAGAGCAAAGCCTGTACGCTGGGCGGCGTTCTGGGGCTGGGGCTGCGCATCCTCCCGCTGGTAGCGCTTCAACAGCAGCTGGGCCTCATAGTCGGTCTCCGGCTCCTCGCCCCGCCACTTGCGGCCGAACAGCATATCCAGCCCGGCGCTGTAACTGTCCTTGCGGGGTTCGGTGCTCAAGCCTGCCACGCCCCGCTGCACCCCGGGGATGCTCTCCGGCTTTTTTTCCGGGGCAGGCGGGTTCTTTTCCGCATCCTGCAGCAGCAGCGCGCCAATGTGCTTACAGTAGGTGCCGTCGCCGTTTTGATTATAGGGGCAGTCGCAGGAGGCGCTGACAAAGCTGCCGTTTTCCCGCAGCCAGACCTGCGTATAATAGCAGTCCGGCCCGCTGCCCTGCACCAGCGCCGTCAGGTGCCGCACCCCGTCCTCGTTGGTGGTGCAGCTGCTTTGCAGGATACGCTTGCGGTACTTCTGTGCCCGCTCAAAGATGCTTTTGCCCAGCAATGCGCGGATCTCCTGTGCGTCCATGTGGTCTCCCTCCCCTGTGCTGTCGCGGTTCCGGTCTATTCTATAAGAATACCGCGTTCCACCCCGGGATGCAAGGGCAGAAGGGTAAAAAACGTTTAGAAAGCGCGGGCGGGACGATTTTGAATGGCTTCCGCTACGCTCTAGCCATTTTCAGCGGAAGAATTATTTTGATTTGCAGTTTCGAAACGCCTGCGGGCGTTTCGAAATTGCTTTTTCACAGGAGGGGTCGTAGAGGAAAACGGCATTTGCAGTGCCTGTTTCCTACGGAAACATCCGCACTGCGGGGTTGCTTCTTGGCTCTCAACAGGTCAAAGAAAAAGCACCCGCGAACGCCTTCGGGTGCCAATGCACAGACGGGAAGGGTTGCAGGTGCTTTCTTTATTTTAGGAAATTCCGCGCTTGCGGGTCTTGAGGTGGTACATTTCCTGATCGGCCTTATCGATCAGGTCGTGCACGGTGGCGATGTCCGGCTCAAGGCGGGCGCAGCCGATGCTGATCTCGATCTGGTAGGGCTTGCCGGAGGCGGCGTTGGCGGCGTCCAGCTCCCGCTGGATGGAGGCGATCAGGGTGCGCACCTCCACGCTGTTGCAGCCGCAGGCGATGCAAAATTCATCGCCGCCGTAGCGCGCCAGCACGCCGTTATAGTTGGCGCACACCTTTTTCAAAATGCCCGCCAGCAGCACCAGCGCAGCGTCCCCCTCCAGGTGGCCGTATTCATCGTTGATGTGCTTGAAGTGATCCATGTCCATCATGAGGAAGTGCAGCGAGCGGTTGGGGTGACGGCGGTAGTAGGGCAGTTCGCTTTCCAGATACCGCAGCGCCACGATGCGGTTGCTGACGCCGGTCAGGGTGTCCACCGTGAACTTGGTCTGCAACACCAGCACATACACGCACACCAGCCCCAGCGTAATGCCGCAGCACAGCAGCCCGCGCCCGGGCAGCCAGCCTTGCAGCAAAAAGCCTGCCGCCGGCGCAAGCGCGAGCAGCAGCAGGGTCTTCAGTTCCTCTTTGGGTGTTTCCTGCTTCCAGTTGCTCAGCGTCCAGCTGCAGCGGAGAAAGGCCGCCGCCAGATAGGCAAGCCCCACCAGCTTCGCCCCCCAGAACAGGGTGCTGCCCCGCAGCCCCTCTGCATCCAGATAGCAGAAGCCGTTTTCGTCCCGCGCTGTCAGCAGCGCCAGCAAAAGCAACGCCACCGGTGCGGCGCTGAGCGCCAGCCTGCGGCCGTCCTCCATCCATGTACGCCCCAGCTCTGCCTCCACATACAAAAACACCAGCAAGCAGCAACACGCCGCCAGCAGGTAAAACAAAATGCTGCCCCCGGCGTTCAGCCGGTAGGTCAGGGGGATGCCCAGATCCTGCCACGCGCCCAGCTGCGCCAGCGCACTGCCATGATCTACGATCGTCAGCGCCCCGGCAGACCACAGCAGCGCCGTGAACAGCCGCCCGGGCAGACTTTTATCCCGCATTTTCTGCTGCGCCCGCAGCAAGACCGCCAGCGTGACCAGACAGACCACACTGACCTGAGTATGGGCAATCGCATCCATGCCGCAACGCTCTCCTTTACCCTAGGGCGGCTTTGCGCCGTCCCGGCCCTTTTTCGCTCTTCCAACGTTCCTTTTCCGCACAGATTTATTGTACCAAATCCGTAACAGATATGCAACACAAACCGAAAATTTCATACAAAAAAAGACACCGGAACGTCTTTCGGCGTTCCGGTGTCTCTTGGAATCATATCACTTTGCCTGCGGATGGGCGGCGTCGTTGCGCAGGGCGCTTTCGCGGATCTTTTCCAGCGTCTGCTCGCTGAGGATGTGCTCTGCCTTGCAGGCGTCCTCGGCGGCGGTCTGCTCGTCCACGCCCAGCTGCACAAAGAAGTGGGTCAGCAGCTGGTGGCGGCTGTAAATGCGCTGAGCAATCTCCAGCCCGGGCTCCAGCAGGGTCAGGTTGCCTTCGCCGTCCACCGCGATATAGCCGTTCTCCCGCAGCTTTTTCATGGCGATGCTCACGCTGGCTTTGGTAAAGCCCAGCTCATTGACTACGTCAATGGAGCGCACTTTGCCCATACGCTGGCTCAGCATCAGGATCGTTTCAAGATAATCTTCTGCGGATTGGTGGATCTGCATGGT
>OLPG01002594.1_pt1 | contig 12497 bp, 9 predicted proteins | sample 1672311 | NCBI WGS metagenome assembly OLPG01 (sample SAMEA3136670, study PRJEB25190) | human gut metagenome | biome: human gut; feature: human-associated habitat; material: faeces | place: Austria | collected 2013
TTTTCCTTGTATTTAAATCATCCTATTTTTTCCACGGCCATCGTATCTCTGCCTTAAACAGATCTGCCTCTGTCTCAACATGGAAGTGTCCACCTTGCAGTTCTGTAAAGCTTCTTACGATTGCAAGTCCCAGACCGGAGCCCTCTGAATTTCTGGATTCATCACCGCGTACAAAACGCTCGGTAATCTCCTGTGGATTGAATGTCAATTCATCTTTCGAAACATTTTTCATCTGTACTACGATTTCATTTTCTTCTCTGAAAATATCCACAAATACCCTTGTATGTGGCATTGCGTATTTGGTAACGTTCACGATCAGGTTTTCAAAGATCCGGTATGTCTTTTGTCCATCCAGAACAGCCGTCATCTTTTCTTCCGGATAATTGCATTTGAATTCCAGATCTGCTTTTTCGATTTTTTCATCCAGTTCTAGCTTCACCTGTTTAAACAGGTTCACAACATCAACATCTGTCAGATTCAATGTTATATTTTTGCTGCTTGCCTTACTGATATCGAACAAATCTTCAATCAATACCTTCAGGCGCATAGATTTTCGTTCCAGCACATCGACATACTCTTTCTTTTTCTCTTCGTCTTTTTCATCTTTCAGAAGATTAACATAAGTAATGATTGCTGTCAGTGGTGTTTTCAGATCGTGGGACACATTTGTAATGAGTTCTGTCTTCATACGCTGGCTTTTTATTTCCTCTTCCACTGCTTTTTTGTAGCCTTCCTGAATCTTTTCAATCTCTGGTTTAAATGGATTGAACATGCCAAGATCTTCCTTGATTTCCACATTCATGTTGCCTTTTGCCAATTCTCCGGTTGCTTCTAAAAGTCTGGCGTATTTTCGCTTTATGTCTTTGTAATATTTCCGCAAAATGAAGAATAATATAATGGAATATATGACAAGTGCCTGTATACGATAGTCCCAGAAAAGACTTACTAAAAATAATACGGCAAAGTTGCAAATAACGATTCTGAGTAAAATTTTGTTGCTCTTATCCGTCAGATCTACTTCCTGCAGCGATTTCCATACTTTTGCAACAAATGCTTTAAATTTTTTCCCAAGGGATTTTGCAGTATCTTCTCCGTTACTCCCTATCGTTTTGATTTTCTCCCAGTGGCGTCCGACCATGGTCTGCTGTTTCAAGTATCCTTTTATTCCCAGCGGTATGACTCTTCTAAGGCTCGCTGCGATCCAGTATGTGGCTGCAAATGTTCCGAGCCACACCATCCAGTCTAAGAAATCCGGATACCCTTTCGTCCGGCTTAACAATGCTCCGCTTTGATTCATCAAGACTTCAATCAGCACAAGAGCTACGATCACAGTCACCTCCAACGGAGCATGGAAGATTTTTTCATTTCCCGTCTGAAAAGTCTTGAAGCAAGGATATAGCCATGCCGCAGCTGCTACGACCAGCATCCACAACAAAATTGTATTATTCATTTCATCTGGTGCGTAATACGGATCCGGATTTCCGATTTTATAATCATTGATATACTCCTTCAGATTCTCCGTTGACATTGCAAACAAGTATGTTCGGTTCTTCGGTGTCTGCAAGGCTACTTCCTCATAATCCTCATCCGTATCAGGATAAATCGTCACTTCACAATAAGACAGCCAACTGTCCTGAAAATAATTCCCGATAAGCTTTCGCATGGTTACTGTCTGTTCTTTTGCATAATCACTTTTCTTAATGTTGACACTTGGTTTCCCATTTGCATCATAGGAAATAATCATTCCAAGGGCATAATTTTTTAGATTGCTTTCTGTCAGATTCTTTCCTGAACTGACCGTACTTTTTTCAACATCACCGCCATTTTCATCAAGCACCCGATAGTCCAGATAAGAATTAAAATGTGAATACCTTGACATTTCTGCATTGTAGGAATCATACAGAGATTTTTCAACATCATCTGCGTACTTTCTTCCACTTTCTGTATTATAGAGCAGATACGTACTCTCCAGAAAATGTCCCAGAAAATCTGACGATTTCTCTGCATTTTTAAATGCTTTTGTCTTCGTCTCAGTTCTCATCTGATACCAGCTAAAATACCCGGTCATCATTGCCAATGACGGGATCAATATTGTAATCATGATAAAAAATATAGCTAATTTATGCCTGTTTTTCAATTTTGTATCCAACTCCCCACACCACCTTCAAATATTTTGGTTCCTTCGGGTTAATCTCAATCTTTTCACGAATATTTCGCACATGCACCATGATCGTATCTGTGTTGACTGCACGTTCATTCCACACACGTTCATAAATCTCGTCTGCAGAGAACACCCTTCCAGGATTCTTCATTAACAGTAATAAAATTTTATATTCCATCGGAGTTACTTTTACAAGCTCCCCATCCACACGAACTTCCACTCGTTCTTCATCTAGTTCAAGACCTCCGATCACGTGAATGTTCTGCGTCTTTTCTTTGTCTCCTAATTTTTCCATAAATCTCCGGTATCTGCGAAGCTGTGAATTTACTCTTGCAAGCAGCTCCAATGGAGTAAATGGTTTTGTTACATAATCATCAGCTCCCATATTAAGCCCCATGATCTTATCCACTTCTTCTGATTTTGCAGACAGAAAAATCACCGGAAAATCGTATTTTTCCCGAAGCTTTACCGTCATCTGGATCCCGTCCATTCTTGGCATCATCACATCCACAATTGCCAGATGGATTTCTTCCTTCTCAATTACTTCCAGTCCCTCAACTCCGTCTGCCGCCTGGAATACTACATATCCCTGGCTTTTCAAATATATCTCAACACCCTCCCGGATTTCCTTATCGTCTTCAACGATCAGCACATGATTCATTTCCATATTTTTATATTCCTCTCACTTTCCAACACCTTAATTGCTTTTCCAAGTATATCATATCCGACTCCTCCTTTTTCACTTTTCTTCAAGATATATATAATTTCTCTTGTTTTAAATATCATAAAAATGAATATTAAAAAACAGCATGCAGAAATTCGAAAGATTTTCTAAAGATTCTACAATTGAATTTCTCGCTTTAACGTACTATACTGTTTTTATATATTTCGATTGCTATGAGGTTCGTCTGTTTTCATAATCTCATTGCTATCATACCTATAAAAATAATATGAGGTGAATTTATGCATAAAGAATTCTTAATGGGTAATGCCGCCATCGCGCTCGGCGCTGTAGCTGCCGGTGTAAATGTGGTCGCAGGTTACCCTGGAACACCTTCTACCGAGGTTCTTGAGACGGTCGCAAAATACCGCCCGGATGATGTCTATGTAGAATGGTCTGTCAATGAAAAATCCGCTATGGAACTGGCTGCCGGCGCTGCTTACGCCGGAGCGCGTTCTCTCGTCACTATGAAGCAGGTCGGTTTAAATGTTGCATCTGATCCACTTATGAGTTTGGAATATGTTGGAGTCAAAGGTGGCATGGTCATTCTCGTTGCCGATGATCCGGGACCGATTTCTTCCCAGACCGAGCAGGATACAAGACATTTTTCCAGATTTTCCAAGCTCCCTTGTTTCGACCCTTCTTCCGCCCAGGAAGCTTATGAGATGATTCAGGAAGCATTTGAATACTCCGAAAAATATAAAACACCGGTATTCCTCCGTCCGACCACAAGAGTCTGTCATGGCTATGCAACCATCGATATCAAGGATAAATCCGAATACTACCACAACAAACCGGAAGGCTTTATCAAGGATTCCAAGCGCTGGGTCATTTTCCCGAAACTGTCTTTTATGAATCATCAGAAAATTGAAGCCAGGAACAAAGAGCTTTCCGATGTTTTTTCTTCTTATGAAAAGAACAAACTGATTCCGGCTTGTGACAAATATGCCGACTCAAAAAAAGGGATTGCTTCCGGAGGAATCAGCTATACATACGCTATGGAGACATTAAAAGAGACTGGTATGGTACGCCATCTGAAAGTCTCTACACCGCACCCGTTTCCTGAGAAACTGGCAGTCGAGTTCTTAACCGGACTGGACGAAGTGTTCTGTCTGGAAGAATTAGATCCAGTCATCGAACGTGAATTAATTTATATTTGCGGGAAATATCATTTAAATACGAAGATCATTGGCAAGCTGAGCGGTGATACTGCCTGTGCCGGAGAAAATACACGAGACAACGTCTCTAATTATATTCATACATTTCTTGGATTAGACACGTCAAAAGCACAGGAACTTCCAGAGCCTCCGGCTCTGCCTGTACGTCCTCCGGTTCTGTGTGCCGGCTGTCCGCACCGGGCTTCTTTCTACGCAGTCAAAACTGCCATGAAAGGTAAGAAAACGATTTTCTGTGGTGACATCGGCTGTTATACACTTGGAAATGCCATGCCTCTTGACATGGTCGATACTTGTCTGTGCATGGGCGCCGGACTCAATATTGCACAGGGCGTAGAAAAAGTAGAACCCGATACCACCTGCTTTGCATTCGTGGGCGATTCTACATTTTTCGCCTCCGCGATCACCGGCGTAGTAAATGCAGTCTACAATCAGGCAAATATGGTACTCGTTGTTCTCGACAACTCTACAACTGCCATGACCGGCCACCAGCCACACCCTGGCACCGGACGGACCGTCATGGGAGAAATTGTCCAGAAAATCAATATTGAACAGGTACTGCGAGGAATTGGTGTCACCGAGATTGAGACCATCAATCCTCTGGAACTGGAAGCTTCTGTTTCTTGTGTTAAACGCATGGCAGAAAAATCCGGCGTAAGAGCAATCATTTTCAAAGCTCCTTGTATTGCCGTTACCAAGCCAAAAGCTCCGCTTCATGTTGATCAGGATTCCTGTATCGGCTGTAAAAAATGTATCCGTGATCTGGGCTGTCCGGCGATTGTGATGAGTGATGGAAAAATCTGCATTGACGCTTCTATGTGTACCGGCTGTCATCTTTGCAGCCAGGTGTGCCCGGTCTGTGCAATTGCAGGAGGTGACGATTATGAATAATATCGTAAATAATACAACTACAGCAAATGTTATAAACACTTCCGATATCGCAACAAACAGAAATATTGTTCTGTGTGGTGTCGGCGGTCAGGGAACTGTCCTCGCCTCCAAGCTCCTTGCAGCAGCAGCTATGAGCAAAGACATTCCTGTCATGAGTGCTGAAACCATCGGTATGGCACAACGTGGCGGCAGCGTCTTCAGTCATTTGCGTATGGGAAAAAATCTATATTCCCCAATGATCAAAACCGGAACTGCCGATCTTATTATTGGCTTTGAACCTGGAGAGACGGTACGAATGCTGCCTTACCTGAAAGAACATGGGCAGGTTGTCGTCAGTACCCACGCGATCAAACCAGTTACCGCAACACTAAGCGGCTCTTCCTACGATGCGCCTCCGATGATCGATTATCTGAAGAAACATGTGGAAAATCTGACTCTTATCGATGCAGATACTATTTGCCGGGAAATCGGTTCTCAGAAAGTATTGAACATGGTACTTTTAGGTGCAGCTATCCGCACCGGAGTTTTAGATTTTTCCCTTGAGGAAATAGAAGAAGTAATGAAAAAGACCTTGCCAGAGAAATTCCATGAAATGAATTTAAAAGCACTACGTTACGCATAAATTATATAACATAGAAAGGATTTATCACTATGCAGATTTCATCAAATCAAATTGCACAAGTTAACCAGCAGATTCAGGCTTTATTAAATGCCAATAATTTCTATGGAAAAAAATTAAAAGAAGCTGGCGTATCCAGCATTCAGTCCGCAGAAGATTTCGAAAATCTTCCATTTTCTGAAAAGAATGATTTAAGAAACGCTTACCCACTTGGACTTATGACTGCTCCTGAAGAAAAAATTGTTCGAATCCACTCTTCTTCCGGAACAACCGGGCTTCCGGTCATTATTCCATATACAGCAAAAGATGTGGATGACTGGGCAATCATGTTCAAGCGCTGCTACGAAATGGCAGGTATGACGAACATGGATCGTATTCAGATCACACCGGGATATGGACTGTGGACTGCCGGAATCGGTTTTCAGGCCGGCGCTGAAAAACTGGGCGCTATGGTCGTTCCTATGGGACCCGGAAATACCGACAAACAGCTTCAGATGATGATGGATATGAAGACAACTGTTCTTGGCTCCACTTCTTCCTACGCACTTCTTCTGGCAGAGGAAATCGAGAAACGTGGAATTAAAGATAAGATTCACTTAAAAAAGGGAATCATTGGCTCCGAGCGTTGGGGCGAAAAAATGAGAAACCGCATCAAGAGAGAGCTTGGAATTGAAATCTACGATATCTACGGTCTGACTGAGATTTACGGTCCAGGAATCGGAATCAGCTGCTCACACGACTGTGGTATGCATTACTGGGACGATTACATTTACATTGAAATCATTGATCCGGTAACTGGAAAAGTCCTGCCGGACGGAGAACTTGGCGAAATCGTCATCACGACTCTTGTAAAAGAAGGTGCACCTCTGATCCGTTACCGCACTCATGACCTGTCACGTATCATTCCGGGAGAATGCCCTTGTGGAAGCAAATTCCCACGTCTTGATACAATCATGGGACGTACTGATGACATGATGAAGATTAAAGGTGTCAATGTATTCCCAAGTCAGATTGAGGAGATTCTGAAAGAATTCTCTGAAGTTTCCAGCGAATATCAGATTCGCATCTCACATCTGGACGGAAAAGATACCATGCGTATCTATGTTGAGACAAATGGAACAGTAGACTTCCAGGATCTGAGCAAACGAATTGCTTCCGTAGTTAAGAGCCGCATCGGATTCACACCACTTGTAAAAGTCGTTGAGATCGGACTACTTCCGAGAAGTGAGAAGAAGACGAAACGTGTGATTGATGAGAGATATGAGTAAATGTAATTTTATGCAATAAATTGCCGGCTGCTAGGTTCACTGTCAGAAACGGTTCAATGAAACACCCTCATAGCCAAGAAAATTTACGAATCCTCTTGGCTATGAGGGTGTTGTTTTTTATTCATGTAGCTCCAACGGCAAACCATCTGGATCAAAGAAAAATGTCATCTTCTTTTGGGTGTAGCTGTCAAATCGAATCGGTTCACATCCTATCCCCATCTGTTCCAGTTCTGCTACAGTGGCTTCCACATCATCCACCCGGAACGCCAAATGCCGTAGTCCGCAGGCTTCCGGTCGATTCACGCGCTTAGGTGGGTTCGGCTCTGCGAAGATCTCCAGCTCAATCGCATCAACACCCTCACCAACACGCAAATCCAGTTTCCAGTCATTCCGTTCTTCACGGAAGTTTTCTCGTACAATCTCAAATCCCAGCTTATTCACATAGAAGTCTTTCGATTTCTCATAATCTGAAACGATGATTGCCACATGATGAATCGCTGCTAATTTCATTTTCTAGGTTTCACCTCTCCTTATATGTACCATACTTGCCGAATCGTTGCTGTTGCCAGTTCCAAAAATACCACCACACTGCCGACCACCTGCGGAATCATAAAAATCACAAATCCACCGATCAGCATTTGAAGTGCTTCTATCCCCTGCGATTGTTTCATCAGGAACGAAAGCACTGCTGTTGCCAGCAGCACACTGCCCAGCAGATAGAATATCCATGCCGAACAGCAATGAAGGAACGTCACGAACCATTTCAGTAGCCATACTACGACGAGTAGCGGCAGGGTCAATAAGGTCAATATCAGTTTTGCCAGCTTTCGGGTTATACTCATTTCGTCCTTCTCCTTCCGGTTGGTCTGTTGCCCATATTATAACATACTCTTTGATGTTGTATCATGGGCAACTTCGCCTTTTTGAAATTCATTCTGTGTGTAATGCTCTCACGGCATCCTGTATACTCTGCTCATATTTAAACCGTACTACGATACGCCCACCCTCATGCACATAAACATTTTCAATGAAGGCTGACACCATGCTTGCCGTAAGTCTCGTGCCGTGCAGAAAATTTTCTGCCTGTTCTGCTGCTGCCCGCACCGTCCCTGGAACAACGCTCTTGACAGATTCTTCCGCTTTGAATTGTTCGATTTTGTCCTGCACTTCTGCAATCTTCCTATCGCATTCCAGTTTTTTGCTCTTATAATTGTCCAGGGAGAGCGTTCCTGCCGCGTACTCCTCATACATCCGCATCTTCTCACCTTTCAGATTTTTCAGTTCCTGCTCCATCAAAGTTTTTCGGCGGCTTGCCTTTCTACTGGCTTCTTTTAAGCTCTGTTCTTCCTTTTTAATATCACTATAGAGTGAGTCCAATAGAGAAAGTTCTTTTTTTAATGCCTGAAACACTGCATTTTCAATATCACTGGCCTGATATATTTCCGATGAACATTGGGTCTGACCGATAAGTTCCATTCCCTCTCTGCACCAGAATATGGGAGAAGCCTGTTTGTAGTCATATCCCAGGACTCGTCTGCAATTACCGCATCGAATTTTTCCCTTAAGGGGAAAATCCACGCTTCCCATCACTACTCTATGTCCGTTATTTCTTATGACAAGCTGCGCTTTTTCAAATTCTTCCCGGCTGACGATAGCTTCATGGGTTCCTTCCGTAATGTATTGTTGCCCTTTTGGAACAATGCGAATGATTTTCTTGCCGGAAATCAATCTTTGACTTTTTCCCAGAACCATCGCTCCGGTGTACACATAAGCCGTGAGAATCTTCCAGACGCGAGAACTATCCCAAAGAATCACAGGTGCAATCGTGTAAGTCGTTTCTTTTCCATACGCCTTATGCTCCCGGTTATAAACACTCGGCACAGGAGCATTTTCATCATTCAATGCCATCGCTATTTCTCGCGTTCCCAATCCCAGAATCGCAAGGTCAAAAATGCGACGGACAATTTTTGCCGCTGGAGGGTCAATGATATATGATCCTTTTCTATTCGGGTCAAACTGATAACCAAACGGTGCAGCAGACGCTGTAGAAATACCCTTGCGCCACTTCACTCGGTTGGCTGTCCGAAGTTTCTTTCCTGCATCTCGGCAGTACATGGTGTTTACCAGGTTGCTGACAACCAAATCCATCCCCAAGGTTGTACCATTATAATTGCTGCTGTCATAGTTGTCATTGATGGAGATGAGCCTGACACCCAGTAGTGGAAAAATCTGCTCCATGTATTCGCCCACACCAATGTAATCGCGTCCAAAACGAGACAGGTCTTTTACGATAATGGTATCAATCTCGCCACTGCGCACACCATCCATCATTTTCTGAAAGCCCGGTCTGTCGAAATTGCTGCCTGTGTAACCATCATCCACAAAATCCATCACAGGCAGATTTTGCAGACTCTCTTTGTGGGAAATATACCGCTGGATCAGTTCTTTCTGGTTTTTGATGCTGTTGCTCTTGTCTTTTCCATCTTTACCCAAATCACCGTCTGCCCTTGAAATGCGCTGATACGCTGCAATCATTTTCCCGCACTCTCCTTTCCAAGGTCCGCAAACACATCTTGAAATCCAAATACAATGCGAATCCGCTTATCTGCACTCACTTCGATTCTCTGCACAAGGGATTTTACCAGCTGAGCATCAAATCCAAAGTCATCCAGATGCTCTTCCAAGTTGGAAGTCATATTCAGATATTCTCTGATCTGTTGTTCTACTTCCACCTTTTTGGCTTCTGCTCTCTGCAGTGCTGCTCGCAGGCCGTCATACTGTTTGGAATAATCTTCCCGAATCAATTGATAATCTTCAGAATCCACCACGCCTGCCACATAATCTGCATAAAGCTGTTCTCTTTTCTTTGCCATCTGGCTAACTTTATCCGTCAGGCTCATAATCTCACTTTTTGCACGGTAGACAGGATTCTGCATATCTTCGATTTTTCGCAGCTCTTCCAGAACTTTGCGCTTATCACTAAGCCGAACAATAAACAGATGCAGCTGATCCATTACCAGAGCTTTCAACAACTTTTCCGTAATCTGGTGTCCGATGCACTTATCATCCGCCTGCCTTGCTCTGCAAATATAGTAACAAACCTTTTTACTTTCTTCTGCTCCATGCGGAAGCCTATCAAAATCCATCGATCTGCCGCAGTCTGCACAGAACACCATTCCGGCAAGGTCATTCTGATACTCCGTGCGAATCTGTTCCGATTCAGCTCTTACTGTTTTGAACACCTTCTGATTCTTCGTCAGAATCTCCTGCACCTTTTCAAAATCATCCCTTGCAATGATGGCTGGATGTGTATTTTTTGCCACATACCACTGCTCTTTCGACAAGTCACGTTTGTCCTGCCCAGCAAAAAATCTCTGTGTACTTTTATTGTTGATGGTATCTCCCACATAGGTTTGATTTGCCAGCATATGCCGTACCGAGGTTTCGCCCCATTTTTTATAAGTAACAACTTCCTTTCCCTCAACAATTTTCCGATGCCACTCCCGTGGGGTTGGAACCTTCAGCAGAGTCAACCGTCTGGCGATTTCAAAAATCGCTACGCCCATCAGTACCCACTGGAAAATCAACTGTACATAAAAGGCTGTTTCCGGGTCAATCTCATTTCGTTTTGTCACTGGATTCCGAATATATCCAAACGGAGCATCACTTCCGACTGCATAGCCGGCTTCTTTTTTACGCTGCAGGGAAGTCCACACCTTTTTGGAAATGTCTTTCGCATACATGGTGTTGACCATATTCCGAATCGGGAGAGCCAGGCTTTCCATATCCTCTTTGCGCGTACTATCAAAATGATCGGTGACAGCAATCAAGCGAACACCTAGAAATGGAAATACGGTTTCAATATAGTATCCCGCTTCCAGATAGTTACGGCCAAAACGCGATAGGTCTTTTACAACAATACACTTGATTTTTTTCTGCCGCACATCGTTCATCAAACGGGTAAAGGCCGGGCGCTTGAAATTTGTTCCTGTAAATCCATTGTCAAAATACGTATCTACATAATTTAATTCACTGCTACGGTTAATAAAATCCTGCACCAGTGCAATCTGTGTTTCCATGCTTTCGTTATCTTCATCATCTTCCACCGAAAGCCGTCCATAGATTGCGGTTGGTATCTTTTCTTCATCCAATTCCGGGAACTGCACTGAAACCATTGCCTGTTCCGGTTGGGGCAAATTCTTTCTACTTTTTCGTGCCATCGTCTGTACCCTCCAATTCTATCCGTTCAAGCATCTGCTTTCATTCCTCTGTTTTCATCGTTAGACTGATTTCTGCCTGTCTATCGCCTAAAAATGTAACCACGACCTGTTCAATGTACTTTTTCACAAAATTACGATCCAGTGCCTCTGGGGTCTTATATTGTTCCATCTGCTGAATCCACGGATTTCGCAAACTCAATGCCCGTTCCCATACCATTGTATTTTCCATGATTGCTGTAAGCTGTTTATTCAGCTTTCGATGGGCTTCTTCATAATCCAGCACTTCAGCCTGATATTGTTCTTCCGTGATTTCATCAGCCATATAGCTTTCATACAACGGTACACGGCGAAACTGTTCCATATTAAGTTCAGCCAGAATGGTCTTCATCTGCATCGAACTTTCAGCTCTTACTGCTTCAATTGCTTTTCTGCCAGCTCCCTGCCGAATTGCGGAGTACATCTTTTCTTCTTCCTGATGTTCTCTCTCCATAGCATCTATCACCTTTTTATATACAGATGCAGCCGGAGCTTTCAATTCCTTTCCATTCTCCTTATGAGCACGGCAGTAGCTGCAATAGAATAGTTCTTCTCCCGTTTTCTTATCCTTATGCCAATAAAGTGGACGTCCACAGGTACAAATGATGCGCTTTGCAAGAGGATTCGGTTTTTTATATTTTTTCCGAGTTGATATTTTGTTTTCACTCTGCTGCATATTGCAAGGAAGCGCATAAAACTGTTCTTTTGTCATGTACGGCTCATGGCAGTTCTCTGCAATAATCTGACGGCTTCCGTTTGCCGTTGCACCCGTATATGTTGGATTTCTGAACAATCCCCTCAGATTATCCGATGTCCACAGATCAGATTCTCCCTCATATGGTTTTCCCTGAATTCTTTTTTTGTGCCTCATCGGTGGTTCGACATTCTGTTCATTCAACCATTTTGCAATATCGCCCATCTTCTGTCCCGATGCATATCTGGAAAAAGCTTCGCTCAGATACGGAGCAACCTCTTCATCCTTTACCATGTTGCTTTCACCATTCCTGCGGATATAACCATACGGAACGGAATTGGTCAGCCGGAATCCTGCGCCCTGCTTCTTCCTCCATGCAAACATGATTTCTGCGTGCATCTCGCAGCGTTTCTCCTCAAAATAGTCCTCAACCTCTTTTCGACTGGCAGTTCTGGTATCCAGTCCTTCTTCCAGAACGATCAGATCAACGCCTGTCTCATAGAGAGTTTCCTTGATTGACTGACGCGCCGCCGGAAAGCCAGGCCCACAGTAATACATAGATGCTACAATGATGCAGTCAAATTTTCGCTCTGCTCCATCATCAATCATTTTGTCAAATGCCGCACTTGCGTTTTCTACACCCTTACGGTCAGAATACTTTTTCTGTAAATCCATTTCTTTATGTTCAGCTAAGTATTCTGCAATACGCTGA
>OLPG01002597.1_pt1 | contig 12490 bp, 13 predicted proteins | sample 1672311 | NCBI WGS metagenome assembly OLPG01 (sample SAMEA3136670, study PRJEB25190) | human gut metagenome | biome: human gut; feature: human-associated habitat; material: faeces | place: Austria | collected 2013
GTTCATGGTCATATCCTTTATAGCTGTGCTTACAGTAAAGGAAAAGAAGATACAGCGTGTTTTGCCGGGAAAGCGGATAACAAAATGCTGGAGCATATCGTGCTGGCAGAAATAAAGGCTTACTTACGTCAGAATATCAGCCAAGAACAGATGCAGCAATCCATGAGAAAACAGCATGAGGACAGTATAGAAGCCTATAAGACGGAAAGTGCAGATTGTGAAAAGTGTCAAGAACAAATAAAAATCCAGAACCGCCAGAACTACGAGAAGTATCACGAGGGACAGATGAACCAGAACCAGTTTATGGAAGCCAAGAAGCAGTTGGAAGAAGAAAGAGAACGACTGCAGAAACGTGTACAGGAACTGGATGAGTTGATAAACGACGAGAAAGAAATCCTGATGAAAAAGAATATTCCGGTGGAGCAAATGTTGAAGTATTTAGGCTATGAGAAGCTGACACGAGAGATGCTGGAAGAATATGTGCAGGGAATATATGTGTATGATGACGGGAGAGTGGAGGTGGAATGGAGGGCACTTAAATTAGCACGATGACAATATTTAATGTGCTATGGTAGAATAAATATAGATTTAGATAATGTTTTTATGTTGAAAGAAAGGTGAGAACATGAATATGAATTATATTAGAGAAATTGCAGAAGCTTTGTCTGAGAATCATGCTGCATTGATGGTAGGGGCTGGATTTTCAAAAAATGCTGAAAAGGTTTCTATTACAGATAAAAAATTCTTAAATTGGAATGAGCTTTCTGATTTGTTTTATGAAACAGTTTATGGGAAAGAAGGGCCAGGGAAGCAATATAATAGTTCTCTGAGGCTTGCTCAGGAGGTAGAGATTACGGTAGGACGTCCCAAATTGGAAAAAATAATTAAAGATGCAGTACCGGATTTGGAATACGCTCCTTCTGAAGTGTATGTGAAGTTAATGGAAATGCCATGGAAGGATGTATTCACTACAAATTATGATACTTTATTAGAGCGTGCAGCAGATAAGGTAACAAACCGTCGATATAATGTTGTCATTTGCCAAGAAGATTTAGTCAATAGTAACAATGCTCCCAGAATTTTAAAATTACATGGTTCGTTTCCATCATACCGTCCATTTATAATTACCGAAGAAGATTATAGAACATATCCAGTGAAGTTTGCTGCAATGGTTAATACAGTTCAGCAAGCATTATTAGAGAATGTATTTTGCATGTTAGGTTTTTCTTGTGAGGATCCTAATTTCATAAAGTGGATTGGATGGATACATGATAATCTTGGAAAGAGTAGCTCGCAAAAGATATATATGGTATCAGTTACTCATATTGCTGAGGCAAAACGTAAGTTACTTTTTGAACGTAATATTATTGTTATTGATTTACAAGAACTATGGCCAGACAAAAATATTGGTGATAGATTGAATTCTTTTTTAGAAGAATTAAAATTAAGAGTGGAAGAAAAGCGGAGAAAAGATAATTGGTTTGATTTAAGACAGTTGCATTTACAGTATGATACTGATTTTGTGAAAAAAACAGAAATAATGAAAAAATTAAATGAATCATATCCGGGTTGGATTTTTTTACCGTGGAAAATGAAAAATAAGGTAAGTTATGTATTAAATGAACTCGATAATATGAATGAATTTGAACATATTTCATTCACAGATCAAGTAAACTATATGTATGAATATGTAAAGTTTATGGATATCGCAGGAAGACCGATTCTTTCTCAGGTAGTGGATCAGTTTTTGAATGTATTGGAGAAAAAAGAAGGGGATGAACTAGTTGACAGTTTTGGAACAGAATTAGAATACAAAGAACAAGTAATATATTTGCATCTCTTACGTTCTTATAGAGAGTTGGCAGAATGGGAAAAGTATGAAGCATGTCATGAAAAAATAAAAGATGCATATTTAGACTATGATAATAAGCAATTTTTATATGCGTGCGATTGTCGGAAACAGCTATTTAGATTTCAAGCTGAAAAATTAGCGGGAATGCTGGATTCGTGGAATTTGGTAAACGGTGATATGTACTGGCCTTTGGTTAAAGCCAATATGTATGCACTTATTGGAGAAATATCAAAAGCGGATGCAATCCTATCGGATGTACTTACATTGGTGAGGAAACAGTTGGTCAAAGCAAGTGGAAACGAATATTTGTCTTCGATAGAAGAAAGTATTGTATCATTAATTAATTTTATCAGACAAGGAAATATTGTAGATGAGACAGAAGAATGTATACATGAAAGTGATGTATCTTGGTGGAATGAAAATGATAAGTATTGTTTATATTTAAATACAGAAGAAAAAGGTAATAAGAGTTTTGAAACAAAAGATAATTTCGATTTGTCCTCTACATATACAATGCATATGGGAAGGGATAATTCAAATGTGTTTTATGCACTGGAATATTTGAGGTTTCTAGAACAAACAGGTCATCCATTTCGGTTGCAGAATGTTACTAATACTAAAGGATTACACAGCACAGTAAAACTATTAGCACCATATTATCCACACTGGTGCCTTATGCAAATTTTAATAGCACAGGATAATAAACATATAGATTTAATGTTTGGACGAGTTAAGTTGTATGAGTTATCACAAGAAGAAGTTGATGATATTGCGAAAGAATATTTAAGAATATTTCAGATTGTGATGAAAAATGTTAAGCCAGAGAATTTCTTTTTTGCAAAGTCTATATATGAGCAGTCAGCAGTAGTTCTTCCAGATATTATAGCGAGATTATGTTATAAATGTTCAATTAATATATTGGATGAAATTTTCGATTCAATTCTTGATTTGTGCTTAAGTAATGTTCGAACAAATTTCAAGGGTATTCGAAAAATATTTAAAGGATTGTTTGAAGCATTTTCACTTCAAGATCAAGAAAATCGAATCGAGAAAATACTACAATTTCCGGTGGATGTAGATCGAATGAGTGATTATTGCGATCCAATAGTATTTATATCAAAACCGAGAGAAAAATATGTGCTTGATATTGAAATATATAACAGGATACTTTTCCAAATTAAACAAACAATAAAAGAAGCAGAAAATGAAAAAAGACAAGCTGCAGTGAATCGTTTGGTTATACTTGCACAAGTTATTATACTAAATGAGGAGGATTTGAGATATTTATGTAAGGTATTAGAAAAAGAAGAAACACTAGAAAATAAGTCTATATTATATGTGTTGGATAAACAAAAGTATGAGAAAAATAAAAAAGAAATATTTGAAGATACATTAAAAAGAATGAAATCAGATTCAAATACGCAAATGTTTTCGGCTGGAGGAAATAATTATAGAGACTTAATAGGAATTCTTAATGATATAGATATTAGTAAAATTAATTTGGAAGAAGCGTTGGAAGTGCTGACGAATTTAGTGAAAACTAACCAATCATGGGTTGAGAGAAATCAACCAAATGCTAGTGAAAGAATTCGTCAGAGCTTTTTAATTGTCATGGGATTGATTATTTTACGTGAGAGTAAAAATATTGATTTATCCGAGACAGAAAAAGAAAAGGTGTATGCATATTTTGAAGCTTTAAGCGAGCTGTATAAAAATTCCATTGCAATTGACATGATAGAAGCATGTTTTGTTGATGATAGCAAATTTTATTTTGAAGATTTTCAAAATAAAATTTGGTTAAGTAATGAGCAAGAGTTGGGGTTGATTAAAGATTTTTATGATGTACTTTATATAAATGATTTTAAGTTACAAAACAATGACATGTTGTTGAAGTGTTCAAATATGCTTTTTAGGATTTCGATATATAGAGTGATAAGTAGTGAAATACTTCACAATATGGCTGCATTGAAATTGTGTTATGCAATAATAAAAAATGAAATTGTTTTAAAAACAGAAATACAGACTTTACTTGTATGTTTGCTAAAGCTTCAAGATGAGACGGTAATAAAACAAACAGATTCTGAACAAGAAGCTTTGTATAAATTAAGATGTCGAATAATATCTTGCAAGATTGCGAAAGAACTGTATGTAAGAGGAATAAAATCTGATATTGTAGATGGGTGGAAAAGAATTAGTGAGAATAAAAATGAATTTATAGAAATAAGAAATGTTGTTTTTGATACTACAGGAGATGAGTAAATATTATTGTTGAACTCTTATACTGTATGACAATGACATGACATCCTAGAGACAATTAAGTATTGTTGAGAGCATACCATACGCTACTTGAAGAGAATGTGATAAGTGGAGTTGTTGAAAAAGAAAAGTGCATATGTTACTATTAAAATGGATATAATTCATGAGAAACAAAAGTATAATTAAAGTATAAAAAGCGTATATTTGGGGAAATATATAAGAGCAATATGTACGAGAAGGGAGACTGGAATGAATAAAAAATGGACACTCCATGTTGAAAATTTTGCAAAAATAAAAAGTGCGGATGTTACTATTGCACCGTTGATGTGTTTTGTGGGTGATAATAATAGTGGAAAAAGTTATTTAATGAGTATATTATGGGGGATTTTAACATTAGGAAAAGATATTTTTCCCAAGAAGCCTTCAGAAGCCAGAGTATATAAACAGTGTGAAGATTGGTTAAAAGCACATATCAATACAGAGATTGAATTATCTGAGAATGATATGGAACTATATATAAATTGGTTTAATGAATTGTTAAATACTCAAAAAAAGTCTTTAGTTAGAAAGATTTTTAATTACGATGTTGAGGTTGAAAAATTAAAGATTACTAATTATGAAAGAACTAAACCTATTAAAATTGTCTGGGAAAAATCAGGATCTAGATATTCTGTAACAAACAATTATATTAAATTTCCGGAAGTAGATTTACCTAATAGGGATGAGTTGCTTCGGATGAATGCGTATATTTGTTGGAATTTATTAATGGAGGGTATTGCTGCTCCACTATATACACCAATTGTAAAGGGAAGAAGAATTGGCGAGCCAATTTATCTTCCGGCTTCGAGAACAGGCTTTATGCTTACATACTCGCAGCTGATTGAAAATTCGTTACAAATTAGTTTTTCGGCAGAATTACATGAAAATACAAGTACTCTTACACTTCCATATGTAGATTTCTTACAGCTGATAACGAAGTTTGAAATTAATAAAAAAGATAGCAAAAAGTATTCAGGCATAATTGAATATATTGAAAAAAATATGACAAAAGGAAATTTGTCAGTAAAAAAAGATATGTTACCAGTTATCCAATATCAGCCGGAGGGAAGTGATAAAGAAATTCCATTGTATGTTGCATCATCTATTGTTTCGGAAATTTCACCATTACTTTTGGTACTGAAATCCGGCATTAATTTTAAAGCAATGATTATTGAAGAACCAGAAGCACATTTACATCCAGAGTTACAACAAAAAATGGCTAGACTGATTATTAATATGATGAATTTGGGTATACCGGTATGGATTACTACTCATAGCGATACCATTTTGCAACATATAAATAATATGATGAAATTAAAAAATCATGTACGAAGCAATGAGTTGCAGCAGGAATATGGATATAAAAAGGAAGATCTTCTTTCTAGAGAAGATATTCAAATGTATCAGTTTGTTACGGAAAATAGTGGGAAAACAAGATTGATACCATTGGAGGCAACAAAATATGGATTTGTTGTTCCAACATTTAATAATGCTCTTGAAAAAATAGTTGAGGAAGTATACGCATTTCAGGAGGACTGATAAATGATTGAAGAACGGATACAGTATGGAATTGATAATTTTTTAGAAGATAATTTTTTCCTGCCCTTTAGCAATTCCTATTGTTTAGAGGAAAAAAGTGAGACAGGAAGAAGCAAATTGCACGTAGATGTACAAGGGGATAATTTATGTAGTGAGGATTATGACCATAAAGGAAAGTGCAATTTTCTTAAGAAAGAAAGTCCATTTAAATTAAGAAGAAGTGTTGATCATGTTTTGCTTCAAAAAAAGGAAGAGAAATGGATATTGCATCTTATTGAAATGAAGAGTAAGGTTGATAACAAAAAATGGCATGAAATAAAACAAAAAATACGTGCTAGTTATTTTAATGTTCGTGCATTGGAAGGGGTATTGGGAATACATATTGATGAGATTAGGACATATACAACGTATGAGAGTACTGGATTTTGGAATACAGATAGAAGTGAAGATCCTAAAATAATGGTTGCACCTTTAGGAAAACCAATGCCACCAGCACCAGAGAAAGAATGGGAAAATAATATTATTAGCGTAGATGTTGGCGCTGTGATGAAGTTTGAACATGTTGCAGTTAAGATGCAGAGAACAGAAGAGGGAGATAAGCTAATAGGAAATTTGCGTATTTGCTGATTTGAGAATTCTCTGTACTGTTGCTTGCATAGAATGGATAATATTAAGTTTTGTGACAATAACGTTACATCCTCCCCACCCACTTTGTGACAATTATATAACGTTCTCTATACAGAAATATGCGGTTTTAAGCCATTTTCTTGGCAAAAAAGCCGCATATTTTTTGTAGCAATGACTTGACATCCTCGGGGCGATTATGTCTTGCAGAAAGTATTCCATTATAGTTGAAAAATAGTAAGCGATGAATAATCCACCGGTTTTTCAGTATCCAAAATTTATGAGATAATCCCTCTAAGGAGTGGTATCTCTATAACTTTTCCAATTTTTTGCACTTAGGACCATTTCACTTCAGTTCTTCTGGTACCTGTGCTAATCCCACTCCAAATAAAAAACAGGAGTTGAATTTTTATGCCTAAAAGAAATCCAAGACGTACAGATAAAGAATGGTTGGATCTGATCCAGGAATGCCGGTCCAGTGGTCTTTCTGATAAATGCTGGTGTCAGGAACATCATATCCATACAAGCAACTTTTATTACCAGATACGAAGACTTCGACAAAAAGCCTGTGAGATACCGGAACCAGTCCATTCTTCTTTCTCAGGAAAACAAGAAGTTGTACCGCTTTCTTTTGAGGAACCGGCAGTCTGCCCATCCTCAGTGCAGCTCAAAACGGATACCATTCCAGACTCTGTTATAAAGATCACTTATCACAGTTTCCAGATTGAGATCACCAACGCAGCAGACCGTGAGACCATATTTCATACGTTATCAGCGCTGCAGGATTTATGTTAGGTGATCTGTCCGGTGTGTCTAAGATCTTCGTTATCACCGGACGTACAGATATGCGAAAAAGTTTCGACGGGCTTATGGCTATCATACGCGATACATATGAACTCGATCCGTATGCAAATGCAGTTTATCTTTTCTGCGGAAGGGATAGCCGGAAACTTAAGGCACTCCATTTTGATAAGGATGGTTTTGTGCTGCTCCAGAAAAGGCTTGACGGAAACGGCAGGTTCCAGTGGCCGCGGAATGCTTCGGAAGCCCGTCTTTTGACGCGTCAGGAATTCCGGTGGCTTATGGAAGGTCTTTCCATCGATCAGCCTAAAGCAATCAAAGGTACAGGCAGAAAAAAAGATTTCTGATCCTTTGTGCAAAACAGAGAATTTTAAATTTTCTATATCCGTGACAGCAGGCAGCCGCCAGACACTTATCCACTGCTTTCTTTTTTCCTTTCGAATGCGATGTGGATGAGACTCAAAAAAACATCTGTTTTAAAACAGCAGGTGGATATCTTTCCTAAAAGAATGAGCATACAGGCATATCTTTCATTTTTTTAGGAAAGATATCCACAACTGAGGTACCGTCAGATTGACAGTACCATCTGTCCCGTCTGTTTGCCATATCCCCGTACTTTTTTTATAATAGGGATAAGAAAACAAAGGACGGAAATGCCATGCCTCATGATACAGAAGATATGATCCAGCTTTTATTAAGCACGAATAAAGAACAGGAACAGACCATTGTGGATCTCAGAGCTACCATAAAAGAGCTCCGCAGCACTATTGCGAACCTGAACGAGACGATAGATGAACTGAAAAGGAAGATCTTTGGAACATCCAGCGAAAAGACCAGGCGTCCTGATCAGGAGGAAGGAATCCAGGAGAAAGAAACGGTGACCGTTGTAAAAGAACATACACGGACCAGAAGAAAAAAGTCTGTTCGTGCAGATCTGTATGAGGCCCTTCCCATAAAAGAGATCTCCTGCGATGTTCCCCCGGAAGAAAGGATCTGTCCGGACTGTGGTTCCCCGATGGAACACCTGGGGTATAAGTTTGTCCGGGAAGAACTGCGTATCACTCCGGCAAAAGTGGTAAGGGTCCATTACATGCAGGAAACCCTTATGTGTCCTGTATGTCGGCAGGAGGATGAAACAACGATCGTAGAGGCAAAAACACCGACACCGCTTCTTGCCCATAGTCCCGCATCGCCGGATATGGTGGCAATGGTCATGTACCAGAAAAGCTTTCTGCACCTTCCCTTTTACCGTCAGTCAAAAGGCTGGATGGAAAAAGGGGTGCCTGTCCCAAGAGAAACTGCAGCGCGTTGGTACAATTACTGTTCATTGGAATATCTCTCTCCAGTCTATGAAGTAATGCATCAGGAACTGCTGGCAAGAGAGATCCTCCATGCAGACGAGGTACCCTGTCAGGTGCTTCATGAAGAGGGAAAAACTGCCACTTCAAAATCCTATATGTGGATCTACCTGAGCGGGACTGATGGAAAACCACCGATCATCCTGTATGATTACAGACCCGGACGGAGCGGGGATTATCCGATAGAATTTCTCCATGGTTTCACTGGGATGCTCCAGTGTGATGGGTATAGTGCATACGGCAGGATCGAAGATGTTGTCCTGGTCTGCTGTCTTGCCCACTGCAGGCGTAAGTTCTTTGAAGCAGTCCCAAAAGTACGTCAGAAAAAGCTGAAACTTCTGGACATTAATTCTGAACAGGAACTTGCAGAACCTCCGCAGGGAACTGCAGAAGACAGTTTCCTGCTCCCTGCCGAAAAAGGAGTTGCATTCTGTAACCGTCTTTTCTATATGGAACGTCTCTACAAAGAACTTCCACAGGAGGAACGAAAACAGAAACGCCAGGAAACAGAACCTGCCATCTGGAATGAATTCTGGACATGGTTGGAAGCCCTGGAGCCTGCTGGCGGGAGTAAGCTTGAAAAAGCGGTAAACTATGCCTTTAATCATAAAGAGACCCTTATGAATTATCTACTGGATGGAAGATGCGAGATCTCTAATAATGCAGCGGAACGTCGGGCAAAAACCTATGTGACGGGGCGTAAAAACTTTCTGTTTCATGATACTGCTGATGGAGCAACAGCAAGTGCCATTGTATTGAGTCTCATAGAAACAGCGAAAGCCAATAACCTGAACATCTATCATTATCTCTACACCTTGCTGCTGTATATGCCGGACTATAAAAATGAGCCCGCAGGCATAAAACAGCTGCTGCCATGGAGTGACTTTATAAAAGAAAGATGTACAGGGATCATAGATATCGAAAAAGTAAGACCGGAAGAACGTGGGAACCTGAATATTTAAGGTTCCCTGGAAGTCGTGACTGGGTGATTATTCATCGCTTACGATGAAACGCAAAAATTGATTGAATTTCGTAGTTATTTCAACCAATTATATCCTAAAATAGAAGAAGGAATTCAATTAGTTATAAAGGGAAAAACTAAAAAAGATTCTTTACTGATATATAGGTGCTTTGTCTTGGACTTATTTAAAAAAGAAAAAGGATACGAAGTTGTAGCAAAAACATTTGCGAAGGATAGCCCGCCATATGCAGAAAAAGTAGTTGGATTTGAGGATTATTTTGGATTACCGTTTCTCGAAAAATACATATGTGTATCCGAGGATAAATATATTATAAACAAAGATGTAATAGAAAGGGAGTGGCTGGGATGAGAAATCAATTATTTGAAGAATTGGCTAAATTATATGGCATTGAAATTCAGTATGGTTTGCAGGGAAATGGTGGATTGTACTATACTGATTCGAATGATACATTACAAAAGCTGGATACAATTTTTGATGAGGAGTTTTCTACTACTAGAAGAGAGTCGGAAACAATCCGGTAGTTAGTGGAGGAGAGACACCGCCAGAAAATGACGCAGCAGGAAATAGCGGATATTACAGGGATAAAACCGTCGAATATGGCCCGGTTTGAGAGCGGCGGCAGGGTACCAACGCTGGTTGTACTGGAGAAATATGCGAATGCACTTGGAAAACATATTGAAATAAAAATCTGTGATGACTGACAGATTTTTATTTCTGTATAATCATAGATGATACTATTATTAAAAATAGCAAAGCGAAGAGGTAGGAATGCTTGTAAATTTACAAGATTGGACGAATATAATGATTAATGGAACTGAAAATGGAGTTACATTGAAAAAAGATAAAGCAGCTTCCAACTTAATATGTACTGCACCCAAAAACAGTTTGTTATTTTTTCATAATCATCCTAAAAATTCTTGCTTTTCAGAAAAAGATTTGGAGTCTTTTATGATATCAGATGCAATAAAGATGATGTCTGTTGTTTGCAATAATGGTAGATTATATTACTTGATTAAGATGGATACATTCGATAAGTGTGAAGCATTAATGCATTATGAAACAATATATAGCAAAATAGAAAGCGGAAGTGTTAAGGAATTTTTGAGAACTTGTAGTAAGGTAGGGTTAAAGTTCATTTATGGAGGTGAATAATATATGATTAAGAGAGCATTTGTTCAACCAACATCTGAAGAGATAAAGGAAAGAAAGAAGATGTATAGAGAAGCTGCTTTACTTGGAATTGATCTTATGGAATATGATGAATCTAGACAGTCATCTATGGAAAGACGTGATAGGAGAGAGGCAGTTGTATTATTGGGAACAGGAAGAGCTATACCTGAAGAACTGAGAGAACGGTTGATTAAAAGGAAAACTAATAAAAGAAATAAGGAAAAAGAAATATAGGACTGGGAAAGGAATTGAACCACATTGGAGTCAGACTCTATGAAATACTCAACAAAGAAGCTGCTGTTTAAATGGTTAAACCGCAGAAGTCAGAGACGCAGTTACACATGGGATACATTCAATAATGGGTTACTTAGGACATTTCCGCTACTAGAACCAAGTATCAAGGATAATGTCTAAGAAGCAGTAAAGCTTGTTGTCACCAGACCAAAGGGTGCAGATGAAGCTGAATATGTCAAAAATATTCTTGCCAATCGTATAGCTACGGCAGTAAAAAATTCTGATAAACTGCGAATATCCGATTGACAGGCAGTTAAAATCAGAATTCATGAGATGGGGAGAGATAGATAGTGGACATTTATCAGATTATTATTACACATAATCGAAGCTGGACGATCAGGGAAATTATTGCTTTTGCAGTGGTTTTCCTGATGGCTGTTTTTCTGGCAGCAGTATTATTAAGGCTGCATAAAATAGTGATCATTCAGGCAGTCTGTGGACTGTTGCTTGGTGCTTGGAAAGTAAAGGGCAGGGCCAGATGAAAAACTGACAAGTCATCTTGAATTGCGATTTCAGGAAGGTCACGTTCAAAACTTAACAGTTTTTGTGAAGCATTTTGAAAACCGTCCCTGCTATCAGCAGGGGCGGCTTTCATTTTTTACGCCTATTTATTGTCTTCACTGACATGAAGATAGTTCATAAGCGCAACCTGAAAAATTTTGGAACAATTGACTCCGTTCACAGCAATGTCTTTTTGACGTAAAATTGTTTATAACAGTAAAAATGTTTAACAAAATCTGTTAAAATGCTATAATGCAGATATGAAAAAGATAATCTTGAGAAAATCCATAATGTATGATAAAAGGATTACTATAAACTGGTACTGTGAAAATACGACAGAAGAGGAGTAAAAAAATGTTATATATAGGAAATCACACAAGCTCATCCCGGGGCTACCTTGCAATGGGGAAGCAGATGCTGGCAAATGGTGGCAACACATTTGCATTTTTTACCAGAAATCCACGCGGAGGAAAAGCCAAAGCCATCGATGAAAAAGACATCCGGAACTTTCTCGAACTTACAGAATCCTGTCACTTCGGAAAGATCGTTGCACATGCGCCATACACTTTAAATGCATGCGCTGCAAAAGAAAATCTCCGGGATTTTGCAAGAGAAACATTTGCAGATGACCTTCAAAGAATGGAATACACTCCGGGAAATTATTATAACTTTCATCCGGGCAGTCATGTAGGACAGGGCGCTGAGGTCGGAATTCAGAAGATAGCTGAAATTCTCAATGATGTACTTACTGAAGGACAAAGTACCACAGTTCTGCTTGAGACCATGTCCGGTAAGGGGAGTGAGGTAGGACGGAATTTTGAGGAACTCAGAAAAATTTTTGATCTTGTACACCTGAAAAATAAAATGGGTGTCTGTCTGGACACATGTCATGTATGGGATGGAGGCTATGACATTGTGAATGATCTGGATGGTGTGCTGAATGAGTTCGACCGTATCATCGGCCTCGAACGTCTGAAAGCAATTCATCTGAACGATAGTATGAACGGCCTTGGCAGCCACAAAGACCGCCACGCCAAAATCGGCGAAGGCCAGATCGGTCTCGACGCCCTGGT
>OLPG01002600.1_pt1 | contig 12480 bp, 10 predicted proteins | sample 1672311 | NCBI WGS metagenome assembly OLPG01 (sample SAMEA3136670, study PRJEB25190) | human gut metagenome | biome: human gut; feature: human-associated habitat; material: faeces | place: Austria | collected 2013
TCCCATCCTGCACCGCCTTAAACGCCGCACGGATGGCAATCTCAGTCTTACCATAGCCAACGTCACCGCAGATCAGACGATCCATGATCTTCGTGCTCTCCATATCTTTTTTCGTTGCCTCGATCGCAAGGTCCTGATCTTCTGTCTCCTCGAATGGGAACATCTCCTCAAACTCGCGCTGCCAGACAGTATCCGGCCCATAGGCAAAACCGCACTCACTCTGCCGCACTGCGTATAAACGCACCAGATCCCCGGCAATCTCTTTGACTGCTCCGCGGACTTTCGTCTTGGTCTTATTCCATTCCTGTCCACCAAGTTTATTTAATTTCGGCTTTTTAGCGTCCGCACCGGCATATTTCTGGATCAGTTCCAGCTGTGTTGCCAGAATATAAAGATTTCCACCTCCGGCATACTCAATCTTGATATAATCCTTCACGGTCTTGTCTACTTCGATTTTTTCAATGCCGCGGTAAATTCCAAGTCCATGATTTTCATGCACGACATAGTCACCGATATTCAAATCGGTAAAACTGGCGATTTTCTCACCCTCATACATGCGGTGTCGTTTCTTTTTCTTCTTTTCCGAGCCAAAAATATCACTCTCAGAAATCACAACGAACTTGACTGCCGGATACTCATACCCTTTTTTCACCTTGCCATATCCTGTCATGATCTCTCCCGGACTTAAAACACGGTCAAAGTCTTCCGAGTAAAATGCCGGAAGCTCCTCGTTCATCAGATCTTCCGCAAGACGTTTTGCACGGGTTCTCGAACTCGATAGTAAGATCATGCGGTATCCGTTTTTCTTATAGCGCTTCAGGTCTTTCACAAGAAGCTCAAAACTGTTGTTGTAAGGATTCACAGTACGGCTTTCGATTGCGATGCGGTCTTTGATGTTTAACTGGTTACACTTCATATCCAGTGCAACCATTGCCACACATCGTCTCTGATTTATTTGGGCAAGTATTTCTTTGCAGGAAAAAAGTTCGCGCATCTGTCCCGGAAGAATGTATCCTTTTTCCAGACGTTGTTTCATACTCTCGGAAAACTCGGTTTCCGTGGACTGTCCACGCTCGATCGTGCGCACTGTCTCATCCAGAAATACGATGGAATCTTCTTTTTTCAGATAATCTAATAAAGATACCCTCTCCTCGCAAAAATAAGACAGATAGGCGTCCAGTCCTGCGGTAATGCCGTACTCCATCGTCTCTTCCGCAATCTGGTCTGCCATGGACTTTATGCGGTAAGCCTCCTCGGTTTTCATCTCTTTGCGGAACTTCTCTGCAGTTTTTTCTGCCTCTTTCTGAATCCTTGCGACACCATTTCTCCGTTCTTCTTCCGTCAGGACAAGTTCACATGCCGGATAAATATAGATTTCCTCAAGATTTTCAATGGAACGCTGGCTCTCCGGATCAAACGAACGGATGGAATCCACCTCATCGCCCCAAAGTTCGATTCGAAACGGCGTTTCCTCTGTTAACGGAAAAATATCAATGATTCCGCCGCGCACAGAAAATTCTCCCATCGTCTCTGCCTGATAGTTTTTCTCATATCCAAGCTCTACCAGATGTCTGGTCAGTCCGTTTAACTCCACGGTATCGCCCACGGAGATTTTCTTCACTGCCTGGATAAACTTTTCCGGGGCAGGCATCGGATTCATCAGGCCATCAAATGTAGTAATAATGGTACATTCCTTCTCCTCAGCCATCATTTTCAGGGCATTGATACGTTCTGATGTCAGAACATTTCCACGGATATCCGACTGATAAAAAAGAATATCTTTCGCCGGATAATATGCCACGTTTTTATCAAAAAAACGGTATTCTTCCAACAATTCTTTCGCTTTTTGCTCATGAAAAGTAACAATGATTCTGTTGCCAGAACCATTGTGAACACTGTATACAATATGTGGTTTTACTGCGTCAATGCAGCCGGAAACCAAAATGACTCCCTCAGTCTTCTGCACTGCCTGCTCTAACTCTTCATAACCCTGCAGTTGTGTTAAGGGTTCAGTGAATGCTCTCACGCCGTCGCGCTCCTCTCTGCAGCCCGGAATTCTCCCACTTTCATGATCTTAATACTCATTACTGCAAATGCTTTGTTTTACTTGTTTTTACTATTGTAATCATTCATTGCCTTGTCGACTTCGCCCTGCATCATCAAAACGGCTGCATCCATCGCATGTCCGATCGCTTCCTCCACTTTGGCGCGGTCTTCGGTACTGAAATGTCCCAACACATAGTCTGCCAGATCCCAGCCCTTCGGCTTCTCGCCGACACCGACTTTGATGCGCATAAAATTCTGCGTGCCTGTCATGGCAATAATATTTTTGATTCCGTTATGTCCACCGGCACTTCCTTTTTTGCGGATACGGATATTACCCGGTTCTAAGCTGATATCATCGAAAACGACAATCAGTTCCGATTCTGGATCCAATTTATAATAATTGACCAGTTCTGCCACACTCTCACCGCTTAAGTTCATGTAAGTCTGCGGCTTCGCCAGCACAACTTTCATGCCTTCAATGACACCTTTTCCGCAAAGTGCCTTGTGCTTGTTCTCACTGATACTAATATTATATTTATCTGCCAAGGCATCCATGACATCAAAGCCGATATTGTGCCTTGTCTTTTCGTACTGCTTTGTTGGATTGCCTAATCCTACAATTAAAAACATGTCCTGCCCTCCTCTGCTTTCCATAGTTAATTGCGAAACTCCGGCAGATTATTTTGCAGTTCTCGCGCGGATGATCTCAGCGGCGGCTGCTAACTGCTCCTGATCGTTAACACCTGTGATATCTTCCGGATCATCGAGTGCAAAAGCATCTACTTTAAGTCCTTTGTTTTTGATGATGGTAAGGGTATCCGGCAGATAGTACTCGCCCTGCGCGTTGTTCGGTGTCAGCTTATCGAGTGCTTCCTTTAATTCTTTTGTATCGAAAATGTACATGCCGGAATTGATCTCGTGAGACTCTAACTCTTCCGGTGAAGCGTCTTTGTGCTCTACGCTCTTCACAAATCTGCCTTCCGCATCGCGGATAATCCTTCCATATCCGCTTGGATCGCCGATCATCGCAGAAAGCACGGTGACTGTATTGCCATTTTTCTTATGATGTTCTGCTAACCGGTTTAATGTTTCTGCAGTGATAAGTGGTGTATCTCCAAATAAGATCAGAGTCTGTCCCTCATCCCCTAAGAAATCCCTGGCACATTTTACTGCGTGGCCGGTTCCCAACTGTTCTTCCTGTAATGCAAATTTCACATTTTTGTGGGAAATGCTATGATCCACTACTTCATGTTTATATCCTACTACCAGACAGATATCATCTGCGCCTGCTCCGATTGCTGCGTCAATTGCATAATCTACCAGACATTTTCCCTCGATCGTGTGAACCACTTTCGGAAGATCTGATTTCATCCGGGTTCCTTTTCCTGCTGCAAGAATGACTGCTTTTAACTGTTCCATTGTTCTGTTCCTCTCAATATGATGAAATAATTTCCATTGTTCTATTCCGTATGTTCTATTTTACAGAAGATTTTGGATTTGGCAAGTAAGGAATGCAACTTTTATTTCTGCATGAATGCGTATATTTTTCTCATCAACATAAGCAAAAAACGAGCCGCTATCCCCATAGCGGCCCGCTCATCTGCAGTTCTTATTCTTCCACAGCCATTGTTTCCTGATACTTTTCAAGGATCAGTTTCTGAATACGGTCTCTTGTATCGGAATTGATCGGATGTGCGATATCACGGTATTCCCCGTCTGCTGCCTTTCTGCTTGGCATCGCAATGAATAATCCTTTCTCTCCTTCAATGATCTTAATATCATGTACCACAAATTCTTCATCTATGGTAATGGAAACTACGGCTTTCATTTTTCCTTCTTTTTCAACTTTTCTAATTCTGACGTCTGTAATCTGCATGATGTCTCAGTCCCCCTTTTCGGTCTTCATCTAACGCAAGTTTTTGTCACCCTGTAAGTAACTCTGTGATTCTGGCTATAATACATATCTCTCATTGTTCTCAGATACGATCTTAATTCCATTCTCTCCACAATAGTATGTGTTGGCTTTCAATGTATCACGGCTCTCAACGATACAGTTTTCAATGTGTGTATTATCCCCAATATAAACATCGTTTAAAATAATGGAATTCTTGATCACACAATTTTTTCCGACAAATACCTTCTTAAATAAGATAGAATTTTCAACCTTGCTGTTGATAATACATCCGCTCGCGATCAGGCTGTTTTTCACGTCTGATCCTGCATTATATTTTGCCGGTGGAAGATCATCCACTTTCGAGAAAATTCCCGGTTCTTCTTTAAAGAAGTAATTTCTGACTTCCGGTTTTAAGAAGTCCATATTGGCATCGAAATAGTCTTCCACCGTTGCAATATTCTTCCAGTAATCTTTGATCTTATATCCGAAGATCCGTTTCTGATTTTTGTAACGGATCAGAATATCCTTTACAAAATCATAACGGTCTTCCATTGCACAGCGCTCGATCATATCAATCAGGAGACGTCTGCGGATAACATAAATACCACAGGAAATGGTATTGGAGCGTGCCTCAATCGGCTTCTCTTCAAACTCTTCGATCCGGCTTTCCTCGTTCATCTTGATGGTACCGAACCGCTCTACGTTTACATTTGCCGGCATGTCCTTGCAGACAACGGTCACATCCGCTTTTTTGGAAATATGATATTCGAGGACTTTGTTGTAGTCCATCTTGTATACACAATCGCCGGAGGTAATAACTACATAGGGCTCATGGCTGTTTTTTAAGAAGGAGAGGTTCTGATAAATGGCATCTGCCGTGCCTCTATACCAGGAGCTGTTCTCCGCGGTTACCGCAGGAGTAAACAGAAACAATCCACCCTGTTTTCTTCCGAAATCCCACCATTTGGAGGAGCTTAAATGTGCATTTAAGCTTCTGGCGTTATACTGGGTCAGCACGCCGACTCTCTGGATATGAGAGTTCGTCATGTTGCTCAGCGCAAAATCAATACTTCTGTAGCTGCCTGCCACCGGCATCGCGCCGATCGCGCGCTTCTGGGACAGTTCTCTCATCTTGCGGTTATTGCCGCCTGCTAAAATGATACCGATTGCTCTCACTGTTTGTCACCTGCCTTAATCAATGTTTTGCCGCTTGCCAGATATCCATCCGGATAATCGTCTGCTGTCGTAATGCCGAATACAACGGAATTCTTGCCTACAGATACATTGGCAGGCACAACGCTCTTCTCACCAACAGTGACAATACCGTTGCAGTAAATATGCGGTGCAGTATCGTTCGGTGCTTCCTCTCCGACGCCCAGTCTGACGTGATCACCGATCTTCGTGTTTTCCGCTACGATTGCCTTGCTAAGCTCACAGCTCGCTCCAATCTCTGTATTGTTCATGATAATGGAGTCACGCACAACCGTATCTTTACCGATCGTAACACCGCAGCCGATTACAGAGTTATAAACCTGTCCGTAAATCTCAGAGCCTTCTCCGACGATACTGCGTTCGATCACACCGCCCTTTGCAACGTACTGAGGAGGCAGGATCTCGCTTTTTGTATAAATTTTCCAGTATTCTTCATAAAGATTAAACTCCGGAACAACATCGATCAGCTCCATATTCGCTTCCCAGTAGGAGGTCAGGGTTCCGACATCTTTCCAGTAACCGTTAAATTCATATGCATACATCGGTGCGCCGTTTTTATGACAATAAGGGATGACATGCTTGCCAAAATCCAGGTTTGGCTGATCTGCATTATCGATCAGTGCCTGCTTCAGCGTTTTCCAGTTAAATATGTAAATACCCATGGATGCAAGGTTACTGCGCGGGTTGGCAGGCTTCTCCTCAAAATCCACGATCCGCTTGTTCTCATCGGTGATCATGATACCGAAGCGCTTGGCTTCTTCCATCGGAACCGGCATAACGGCGATCGTACACTCTGAACCGTTCTGCTTGTGGAAATCCAGCATCACTTCATAATCCATCTTGTAAATATGGTCGCCGGAAAGAATCAGCACATATTCCGGGTTAAAGCCCTCCATATATTCGATATTCTGATAGATCGCGTTTGCTGTACCGGTGTACCATTCGCTGTTTTCATTTTTTTCATAAGGAGGCAGAACAGTAACACCCCCGATATTCCTGTCCAGATCCCACGGAATACCGATCCCAATATGCGTATTCAGCCGCAGAGGCTGATACTGTGTCAATACACCGACTGTATCAACACTAGAATTGATACAGTTGCTTAATGGGAAATCAATGATCCGATATTTTCCGCCAAATGAAACTGCAGGCTTGGCTACCTTTGCAGTCAGCACGCCCAGTCGGCTTCCCTGCCCGCCTGCCAGTAACATGGCAATCATTTCCTTCTTAATCATGTCCTCACCTCGTTGTTTCTATCAACTTTCCCACGGCTGTCGCCGGGCTTAAGAAAAGTATATCACACGCATCTGTAAAAGTGAATAATAATTTTACATTTGCACGCCCTTTTCGACCTTTTTTCTTGTGAAATATAGACACAAATCAAATTAGTAGGTTTATGTTTTTATTCAAAATATTCAATTTTCCCAAGCTACCGCTTCCATTTCCTTCTTGAATTATTCACAAAATGTCCTTTTTCGTCTTTTCCGGTATGTTTTGTCAACCGATAACACATTGTTATTTTGTCGAAGAAAAAAAACGCTGCAGACGGCACCGAAGTTTCTATTTGTTTTTTCAGAGAGTTTGCGCTACAATTGACCCAGTACAGTATTCCAATTCAGAAATGGAGATTCTTTATGTATCAGGTAGATTTTAACCATCCAATTCACGTTTATTTTATCGGCATCGGCGGCATCAGCATGTCTGGCCTCGCCGAAATTCTTTTATCCGAGGGCTTTACCGTATCCGGCTCCGACTGGAACCGCTCTGCCCTGACCGAGCACCTCGAAAAAAGCGGCGCACACGTCAACTATGGCAAGCCCCAGAAAGCGGAAAACATCACAGACGACATTGACCTCGTCGTATACACCGCCGCAGTACATGCAGACAATCAGGAATTTTCCCGTGCCAAAGAGCTGCAGCTTCCCATGCTGTCCAGAGCGGAATTTCTCGGACAGCTGATGAAAAACTACGACACGCCGATCGCTGTCAGCGGCACCCATGGCAAAACGACCACCACTTCCATGATTTCCGAGATTCTGCTGCAGGCAAATACCGACCCGACCCTTTCTATCGGCGGCATTTTGAAATCCATCCACGGCAATATCCGCGTCGGCCACTCCGGTCTGTTCGTCGCAGAGGCATGCGAATATACCAACAGCTTTTTAAACTTTTTCCCGAAAATCGGCATCATCTTGAATATCGAAGAAGACCATTTGGACTTCTTTAAAGACCTGGCAGATATCCGTGCTTCGTTCCGCAAATTTGCACAGCTTCTGCCTGCGGACGGCACTCTGTTTATCAACGGCGACATCGAAAACTGGCAGGAGATCACAGAGGGTCTGGCATGCCGCGTCGTTACGTTCGGCACAACCTCTGCTTCCGACTATTATTCCTCCGATATTTCCTATAATAAAACAGCGGACGCAACCTTTACCGTGCACAGCTTAAACGGTCAGACCAGACAGCTTACGCTCGGCGTTCCCGGGGAACACAATATCTCCAACGCCCTCGCTGCAGTCGCCCTGTCCGATTTGCTTAGCATCGATTACCGGGATACCGCGGCGGCGCTGCTGAACTTCCGCGGGACTGACCGCAGATTCGAATATAAAGGAACGATAAATGGTATAACAATTGTGGACGATTACGCACACCACCCGACCGAAATCGCCGCTACCCTGCACGCTGCGCTCAACTATCCGCACAAGACGCTCTGGTGCATTTTCCAGCCTCACACCTACACCAGAACGAAAGCGTTTTTACCTCAGTTTGCAAAGTCCCTCGCACTGGCGGATAAGGTCATCCTCGCAGATATCTACGCCGCCCGTGAAACCGACACCCTCGGCATCAGCTCTGCCGATCTGCAGGCTCTGGTACAGAAAGAGGGTAAAGAATGTTTTTATTTCCATACATTCGAGGAAATTGAAGACTTCGTTTTAAAAAATTGTATCAACGGGGACCTGTTGATAACTATGGGAGCCGGAGATGTTGTAAATATCGGCGAAAACCTGCTTTCCAGATAACTTATCCACATTATCCACAGTCAGAACGTGGAAAACTTTCCTCTCTGGCTGTGGATATTTTTTTCCAAAAAAAGATGATATTTCTGCGCCTTTGACAATCTTTTACACATTTTCCACATTATCCACATCCACGAAAACCCCAGTGTTTATCAGCCCTGAGCCGGAAACTTCCTGTTTCCTTTTTAAAATGTCTGTGTTAAAATGGGGCTTGCCAAAAGGAATTGAAAAGTTTTCCACAGTCTGCAGGACGCAGACAAACTGCAGCAATTTTTACAAAGAACCGGGAATACTAGTATGAGTGAGATTTTTTTGTGCGGCGGAGCAGCGGATGCTACCGTCCTTTCCAACGTTTTTATCGATGAATATTTAAAAGATGCCAACGATGCACAGTTAAAGGTGTATCTTTTTCTCGTGCGCCGTCTGCAGGCAGGCGATCCTGTCAGCATTTCGGACATGGCAGACCGCTTTAATCATACGGAAAAGGACATTCTGCGCGCCCTCTGCTACTGGGAAAAGTGCGGCGTCCTGACGCTTAAGCTTTCGCCCGACCGCACAACCCTGCAGCAGATCCGTCTGCTCCCCCTTTCCAAGGGGAAGAGACAGGACGCAGGACAAGCTGATTTTTCTACGGAGCAGACCACCGGACATATTTCACGCGACGTCGGACGGCTTGCGGCTCTGATGCCGAACGCTTTGGCGACGCAGCCCGCAATTCTGAGCAAGGCGCTGACGCGACCCTGCCTGGAGCAGCCGCGCGCGATACGTCCAACACTGCGGCTGCTTCCTCCGGACGCACGGCCGCACCGCAGATCCGCAGCATTACGATGCTTTCCCACCAGTCCCTTGATCCTGCCGATCCCTATGCCAAGCCTGCATACAGTCTGGACGAGCTCAAATCCTTCCAGCAGCAGGAGAACACCGCGCAGCTGATTTTCATCGCAGAGCAGTATCTCGGACGCACGTTAAGCCCCGCCGATATGAAGTCGATCCTCTTTTTCACGGATAAGCTCCATTTCTCCGATGACCTGATCGACTATCTGCTGCAATACTGCGTCGAGCGCGGCAAAAAGGATTTCCGCTACATTGAAAAGGTCGCGATCGCCTGGGCGGAAGCCGGGATCACGACACCTGCCCAGGCAGAAGGTCATGTTTCCCGTTACGACAAGAACGTCTATTCCATTATGAACGCACTCGGCAAGACCAATACCCCCGCACGCAATGAGCTCGCCTATATCCGCCGCTGGACAGAGGAATTTTGCTTTGAGCTCGACGTTATTTTAGAAGCCTGCGGACGCACCGTCCTGGCTACCGACAGACACCGCTTCGCCTATGCAGACAGCATCCTCGCTGCCTGGTACAAGGCAGGCGTCCACCATGTCGCGGACATCGCCAGACTCGACAGCTCCTATCAGAAAGAGCGTGCATCTCGCCCGGCGCGCAGCGGTTCTACAGCAGAATATAACAGTTTCATGCATTCCAGCTATGATTTCGATGCGCTTGAAGAGGCGCTTTTGAAGCAGTAAGGAGGTTTGATGTGGCACTGACTGTTTCCCAATACAATTCCATCCTGCGGCAATACGAAGAACATCAGACCCGCAACCGCCATCTGCACGATCAACGGCTGCATCACATTTATGAGACAGTCCCCGGTTATCAGGCCCTCGACGAAGCCGTTGCATCCACCTCTGTCGCACAGGGCAAAAAGATGCTCGCAGGGGATACAAATGCGCTTGCACAGCTCAAAGACCAGCTCAAAGACCTTGCACGGAAACGTGCCTCCCTTTTGCTGGAAAACGGCTACCCGACAGATTTTCTCGATCCGATCTACGACTGTCCTGATTGTCAGGACACCGGCTATGTGAACGGTCAGAAATGCCACTGCTTCCGTCAGGCGGAGATCGCGCTTCTTTACGAACAGTCCAACCTGAAACGAATGCTCGAAAAAGAAAACTTCGACACGCTCTCCTATTCCTTTTTTCAGGGAGACGAACTGACTTCCTATCGCCAGGCTGTCGAAAAATGTAAAAATTTTTGCACAAATTTTAAAACGTCCTACCAAAACCTTTTCTTTTATGGTACAGTAGGTACGGGCAAGACATTCCTGACCAATTGCATTGCAAAGGAATGTATTGAGCAGGGCTGTTCTGTGCTTTATTTCAGCGCAGCATCCCTTTTCGACTTACTCGCCAGGAACACGTTTGACTATAGGGCACGGGAAGAGCTTTCCGCACTCTGTGCGGATCTCTACAGCTGCGATCTGCTCGTTATCGACGATCTCGGCACCGAAACTGCCACGGCAGTGACGCTCTCCCATTTCTTTACCTGTTTGAACGAACGTCTGCTCCGGCAGAAATCCGTTATCATTTCTACCAATCTTTCTCTGGAAGATTGCAGAAACCGTTATCAGGACCGAATTTTTTCCAGAATTGCCAGCAATTTTGAATTCTGTAAACTCACCGGCCCTGATATTCGTATGTGTAAAAAGGTATCCGCTGTCTCGGGTCCGGTCCGCTGACACAGATATCCAAAATATTAACTTTTACCTTCAGAAAGTGAGGAACTTCCATGATGGAACGTGAAGAAACCAGAAATCTCGAAACCATTCCGGTTGGCTCCCTGGGGATTATCCCGTTAAGGGGTTGCGAATCCCTTGCACAGAGAGTTGACCAGTATCTTGTAAGATGGCGCACCCAGCGCGAGAGCGAGCACAAAGACAGCCTTGCCTTTGCAGGCTACCAGCGTGACTCCTACATTTTAAAAAGCAAGGTGCCGCGTTTTGGTTCCGGCGAAGCCAAGGGCGTTATTCTGGAATCTGTCCGCGGTACGGATCTGTATCTGCTGGTTGACGTAACCAACTACAGCCAGACCTATTCCCTCTGCGGTCATGAAAACCATATGTCTCCTGACGATCATTATCAGGATCTGAAGCGTATCATCGCTGCTGTCGGCGGTAAAGCAAGAAGAATTACCGTTATCATGCCTTTCCTTTACGAAAGCCGCCAGCACAAGCGCACCGCACGGGAATCCTTAGACTGCGCACTCGCTCTGCAGGAGCTGGTAAAGATGGGCGTCGACAACATCATCACCTTTGATGCCCATGACCCGAGAGTCCAGAACTCCATCCCGTTAAACGGCTTCGAAACCGTTCAGGCTTCTTATCAGTTCATCAAAAACCTGCTGCGCACCGAGCCCGACCTGCAGATCGATTCCAACCACATGATGGTTATCAGCCCGGATGAAGGCGGTATGGGACGTGCAATTTACATTGCAAACGTACTCGGTCTGGATATGGGTATGTTCTATAAGAGAAGAGACTACACCAGAGTTGTTAACGGACGAAATCCGATCGTTGCTCACGAATTCCTGGGTACCAGCGTAGAAGGCAAGGACATGATCATCATCGATGACATGATTTCCTCCGGCGAAAGTGTACTCGAAGTTGCATCCGCATTAAAGCAGCGCGGTGCCCGTAAGATCTTCATCTGCACCACCTTCGGTCTGTTCACAAGCGGTATGGAGAAATTCGACAAGGCTTATGCATGCGGCAATATCAACCGTGTCCTGACCACCAACCTGATTTATCAGCCTGAAGAGCTGTTAAAGCGGGAGTGGTACGTCAACTGTGATATGAGCAAATACGTTGCTTATCTGATCGATACCTTGAACCATGATACTTCCATCAGCGATCTGCTCGATCCCAACGATAAGATCCAGGCTGCTGTCGCAAAGTATAAAAAAGGACTGGCTTTAGATAACGACGACTGAGCCAGATAAAAAATTGAGCTGAACAATATTGTTCAGCTCCTATTTTTTCTGTGCAAAATGTCTCTAAATGGAGGATTTATGAAAATCGTAGTAATTGACGGTCAGGGCGGCAGAATCGGCAGTCTTGTGACTGCCCGCCTCCGTAAAGAGCAGCTGCCCAACTGTGAACTGTATGCCATCGGCACCAACGCAACCGCAACCGCTGCCATGCTCAAAGCCGGGGCTGACTTCGGCGCAACCGGAGAAAATCCCGTGCTTGTTGCCTGCCGGGATGCGGATTTTATCATCGGTCCCCTCGGCATTTTGTCCGCAGACTCCCTGCTTGGGGAAGTGACGCCCGCCATGGCGGTCGCCGTCGGACAGAGCCATGCCCAGAAGCTTTTGCTTCCGGTCAACCGCTGCAACAACCACATCATCGGAACCGCCGATCTGTCCGTATCCCAGCTGATCGACGAAACGATCAAGTTTCTGAAAAAGAGTCTTTAAAGCAGTCGCCGCCACCCCTTCAAGGGGTGGCTCGGCTCGCTGGGTATAACCCCTTGA
>OLPG01002602.1_pt1 | contig 12475 bp, 11 predicted proteins | sample 1672311 | NCBI WGS metagenome assembly OLPG01 (sample SAMEA3136670, study PRJEB25190) | human gut metagenome | biome: human gut; feature: human-associated habitat; material: faeces | place: Austria | collected 2013
GGTGCGGAAATTCCCTTCACCCGTTACTTCTATAAATATCAGGCACCCAGGCCGAGTGCAGAGCTGCTGGCAGAGTTCCTTGAAATCGACAAGGCTGTGAATGAGCGCATTGCTCGCCTGCTGAAATGAGGTGACGGGAATGCGTGAAATGAAGGATAGCGGGATTGAGTGGGTAGGAAAAGTTCCCAAAATTTGGAGTCTGAAACCTATTCGTGCTTTATTTGATGAGGTTACTGAAAAGAATTTTTTAGGAACTTGCTCTAATGCATTAAAATTTACTTATGGCAGTATTGTTAGAAAACCTAATTTTGATGCAGATGCTGATGATTATGTCGCTTCTACGATTTTAAATTATACTGTTGTAGAACCAGGCACAATAATGTTAAATGGGTTGAATTTAAACTTCGACTTTGTAAGCCAAAGAATTGGTTTAGTTAAAGAAAAAGGAGTTATTACTTCAGCTTATATGGCTTTTAAACCTAATGAAAAGCATTTGATTGATTCTGAGTTTGCTACTTATTTATTTAAAGCTTATGATGGATGTAAAGCTTTTCATAACATGGGTGGTGGAGTTAGAAAGATTTTAAACTTTAATGAGTTTAAAAAATATTATATTCCTTTACCTGATTTAAATGAGCAACACCACATAGTTGACTACCTCGACACTAAATGTTCCGAAATCGACGCAACCGCTGAAGATATCCAAAAGGAAATTTCTCTTTTGGAGGAGTATAAGAAATCTGTCATTACCGAAGCGGTTACCAAAGGTCTGAATCCTGATGCGGAGATGAAGGATAGCGGGATTGAGTGGATTGGCGAGATTCCGAAGCATTGGGAGATCATAAAAGGCAAGTATGTTCTGGAATACTTACAAAAACCAATTAAAGATGATGATGGTGTAATTACTTGCTTTAGAGATGGTGAAGTTACTCTTAGATCGAATCGTAGAGAAGATGGCTTTACTTTGTCTGACAAGGAAATAGGTTATCAAGGTATTGATGTAGGAGATTTGGTAGTTCATGGTATGGATGGCTTTGCGGGGGCTATAGGAATTTCCGATTCTCGTGGAAAAGCTTCTCCTGTTTTAAATGTACTTAATTCGAAATATAATAAGCGTTATTTAATGTATTATTTGCGTTCTATGGCGTTTAGCAATATTTTTGTTGCATTAGCTTCTGGTATTAGAGTACGTTCTTGTGATTTGCGTTGGAATAAATTAGCAGAGTTGCCTTATCCAACGACTAATTATGCAGAACAAACGGAAATAGTAAATTATATTGACACCAAATGCTCCGAAATCGATTCCCTCATCGCTGACAAAAAGCGTCAGCTCGATATCCTTGCCGACTACAAAAAGTCCCTCATCTACGAGTATGTTACCGGCAAGAAGGAGGTTCCTGTAAATGATTTTTGACACTAATTCTTTCCTGTGCTAAACTTTGAGTAAGAAGGAGCTTATTCAGCATGGTTAGTGAATCGAGGTGTTTATTTATGAAAAATGCATTAAACACAGCTTTTTTAAGCAATAATGGAGAATATACTTTTTTTAAGTTTCGTGATCGAGTGATAACTTTCCTTACAGGGAAACGATTAGAAAAATATAAGAAAATTTTAGAATGGGATAATGGCTATATAGTTGTCCTCTGCAAGAATAAAAATGAGGATAAATTAGAAGAGGATTACATAGATTTATTGCCGATTTTGGATAATCTGTATATTGAACCTGAGGAGTTTCTTGCGCCAATAAAGAAGGTTGAGGTTAGTTATGATTGAAGCAAAAAATGGCAATAGCAGATGCTGCTGAAAGGATTGTGGGCGGATCTGCGTTAGGACAGTGAGAATGGATTCTTTGACGAAAAGAAGTAACCATAACTGACAAGAAGGAGGCCTTCATGCATGAATAACATCCTTTCGGAAAAAGAATATCAGCGGTATATCATCGACCAGCTTGTAAAGCCGGAATGCGGTTACGTGGAAGCTCCGGCAGCGGAGTTCGACCGCCTTTTTGCTATGAACCGCAAGGCTCTATTTGCTTTTCTTGAAGCAACTCAGCCGGAAAAGCTGCAGGCTTTGCGCAAAATCTATAAGGAAAAAACTGAAGACACCCTTGTTGCCTTCATCAATCAGCAGGAAACGAGGGCGAACGGCAGTCGTCTTGATGTGCTTAAGCATGGCGTAGAGCTGGCCAATATTCATCTGGATTTGATGTATACGAAGCCTGCAACGACTTTTAACAAGGAACTCAATGCTTTGTACCATAAGAACATCTTCACCGTTTCCGAAGAGGTCTGGGCAAGTGATGATGAACGCATTGACCTGGTAATCTTCCTCAACGGCCTTGCAATCATCACCTTCGAGCTGAAATGCAATGCCGCAGGACAATCATATCAGGATGCAATCTATCAGTATCGCATGCAGCGCAATCCTAAAGACCGTCTCTTTTTGTGGAAGGCCGGTTCTTTGGTAAACTTCGCTATGGATTTGGAACAGGTTTATATGTGCACCAAACTCAGCGGCAGCAGCACCTTCTTTCTGCCCTTCAATATGGGCTGTGGTGAAGGTATTCAGGTCGGTGCTGGTAATCCTGTGCTGGAAGATGAATACAGCGTGCATTATATGTGGGACGATATCCTGCAAAAGGACAGCCTTCTGGAAATCCTTGGCAAGTTCATGTTTATCGAGGTCAGCGAAAAGGAAGATGCCAACGGCAAGGTGAAGAAAAATGAAACGGTTATCTTTCCTCGCTATCATCAGCTTGATGTGCTGCGTAAGGTGCTTGCTGATGTTAAAGAGCATGGCAGCAGCCTGAACTATCTTTTGCAGCACAGTGCAGGCTCCGGCAAAACGAACGAGATTGCCTGGCTTGCACATCGTCTGGCATCCTTGCATAGTGCAGATAATAAGATTATCTTTGATAACATCATCATCTGTACTGACCGCGTAGTAGTAGACAGACAGCTGCAGCAGGCAGTGCTTGGTATTGAGCATAAGGAAGGCCTTATCCGTGTTATGGACGACCAGTGCAACTCTACTGACCTTGCTAATGCGCTTGGCGGTAACACCAAGATTATTGCAACGACGATTCAGAAGTTCCCGTATATCGTGGATAGCGTCAAAGGCTTGAAGAATAAGCACTTTGCCGTAATCATCGACGAAGCGCATTCTTCTACATCCGGCAAGAATATGGCAGCGATTACGAAGTCGCTTGGCTCCGGTGAAGTGGAAACCGATGTTGACGTTGAAGATATTATTACCGATGAAATCCAGCGCAACGGCAAGCAGCCTAATGTGTCGATGTTTGCCTTTACCGCTACGCCGAAACCGACTACTCTGCAGCTTTTCGGCAGGGTAAATGAGCAGGGACAGTATGAAGCCTTTCATATTTACTCTATGAAGCAGGCTATCGAAGAAGGCTTTATTCTTGATGTGCTGCAGAACTATATTACCTACGATACCTTCTTCCGTCTCAATAAAGAGATTGAAGATGATCCGGAAATGAAAACGAATGATGCCAAGCGCCAGATTGCCCGCTTCGTGCAGCTGCATGAAACAAATATCTCGCAACGTATTGAGGTAATCATCGAGCATTTCCGCCAGAATGTCATGCAGGAGCTTAACGGTCAGGCTAAGGCTATGGTTATTACGGAATCGCGTGCCGGTGCGGTAAAATATCGTCAGGCCTTTGAGGACTATATCAATCGCAAAGGTTATACCGGCCTGAAGGCATTGGTTGCTTTTTCCGGCAAGGTCACCATCGACGGCAAGGAATATACGGAAGTAGGCATGAACGGCATTGCTGAAAAGAACCTGCCTAAAGAGTTTGATAAGGACGAATATCAGGTGCTGCTAGTAGCAGATAAATATCAGACAGGCTTTGACCAAAAGAAGCTGTGCGCTATGTATGTGCTCAAAAAGCTGCGTGGCGTAAATGCAGTGCAGACCTTATCGCGCCTGAACCGTATTTGCCCGCCCTTTGATAAGAAAACCTTTGTCCTGGACTTTGCTAATGATTATGCGGATATCGAGAAGGCTTTCAGCAAATACTACACGGTGACTTTGCTGTCCAATAGCATTAATCCGCGTTCTATTTATGATATCAGCGCTAAAATCGACGGCTATTTCTTCCTTGATCCCGGTGATGTAGAAGACTTTAATACGCTGCTGTACAAGGAAAAGGTTACCGCTGCGGACAAAAAGAAAATGACTTTCTTCCTGCAGAAGGCCAAAAACGTCATCGAAAAGAATAATGACGAGCAGACGCAGAAGGAAATCCATATGGCAATCCGCCATTTCATCCGCTGTTATGAGTTCTTGGTACAGGCAACCTGCTTTGAGGATGCAGAGATTCATAAGAAATATAAGTTCCTGTCCTATCTGCAGACGTACTTGAAGGTGCGCCATTCCGGTGGCGGTTTCGACCTGACCGGCAAAATCAAGGCTGATAACTTTGTGCAGAAAAAGAGCGGAGAGTTTGCAAATGTTAAGCATAAAGCTGATCCGATTGTCAGCCTCCCGTCCGCTGAAAGTCTGAACCTTACACCTGCAAAGATTGAACGTCTGTCGCAAATCATTGCGGAAATCAACAGCAGAACCGGCAAAAACTACGACAATGACGTTGCAGTCAAGGCCATGCTGCAGATTAAGGATATCATGATGAAATCTGAAAAACTGCGTGCCAGCGCTCAAAACAACACTGAAATAGACTTTGAGTTTGCTTATTTCGACAATATTGATGATGCTTTGGTAGAAGGTCTGGAGCAGAATCAGGACTTCTTCAGCCTTTTGTTGGATAATGACGAGATTAAGCGTCAGGTGCTGGGAATTTTCGCCGCAGACGTATATAATGAGCTGAAGGGAAACAGGCAAACTAAGGTGCTGTATCCGGAGCTCGGCAGGCAGGAAAATCTGCAGGCTGCCGATGGCGCTGCTGCGTATGGCAAGCAGGGCAATGAATAAAGGTTAGTTATAAGGCGTAAAGATTAGGACGATTGGAGGTCTTGCATATGCCTAAATCTGAAATTTCTTTTGAAATCATTGAAACTCTTGGCGTTCTTTCTACAAGTACGAAAGGCTGGACTAAAGAGCTTAACCTGATATCCTGGAACGGACGCGAGCCGAAGTACGACCTTCGCGAATGGTCTCCGGAACACGACAAGATGGGTAAGGGCGTGACGCTCAGCAAAGATGAGCTAGATGCACTGAAAGGTATCCTGGAAAAACTGTGAGTTAAATAAGTGTTGTGTTATGAAAAAAGTCGGCGGAACTTGGTTCCGTCGGCTTTTTGATATTGCATGCATATCACTGTAGTGATATACTTAAATTAAAAAAGAATGGAGGCGACGAAGATGGACAAAATAATTGCGTTGTATCACGGTTCGGAGAATATCGTAGAGGTTCCGGCTTTTGGTAAAGGAAGACGTAATAATGATTTTGGGTTAGGCTTTTATTGTACGGAAAGTGAAGCTTTGGCAATGGAATGGGCTGTATCTGATTTGCATGATGGTTATGCCAATCGTTATACCTTAGACACGGAATACTTAAAAATACTCCATTTGAACAGTCCGAAATACACGATTCTGAATTGGATTGCAGTTCTGGTTGAATATCGCTTATTTACGCTTAAGAATCCTGTTGCCAGACGAGCAAAGCAATATCTGATTGATAATTTTGCAGTCAATGTGAATGCATATGATATCATTACCGGTTATCGTGCAGATGATTCTTATTTTGATTATGCAGAAACATTTTTAAATAATGGTATATCTGTGGAGCAACTGGCAAGGGCAATGCGTTTAGGCAAACTTGGCGAGCAGATTGTTATTAAGTCGCAATATGCTTTTTCTAAGCTACATTTTGAAGGTTATAAAAAGGCTGAAAAGGATAAATACTACGATAAGCGTTGCGATAGAAATAAAGAAGCTGATCGGATTTATGAGCAGATGTTGGAAGAAGAAAGCGATGGCTTATATATTCAAGACATTATGAGAGGACGTGTTGGTAATGACGATGCACGCATACCCAGAAACGTATCTAAGTAAAGCGCAGGATAGGCTTGGCGATGCTTTTGATTATGCCATCAACAGCTGTAATATAGCTGGCGAAGATTTTATGCGGATGTTTGCCGGAAGTTCTGTAAGCAGGCGTATGGGCAAAGGTGATCCCAAATATGTTTTGGGCAAAAGCGGCATAGAGATTGCGCTGGAGGTTATCAGTGAGGCGACAGGCAAAGAACTGCATGTAGAGCCAAAGGTTAACTATGGTCGGTCGCCAGAATACTGGATGGGCTGGGCGCTGGCGTATTACCAATGGCGCTCGGACAGGCAGTATAAGGATATTTTTAAAGTAGTCAGCTATAATGATTTGCAGAGAATGTATTACACGTTGCATGAGGCTGATGTCACTAAGTTTGCGGATATCCTGGATAAGCTTATGCGAGAGCATTTTGCAGAAACGAACTTGAAACGCTTTCGTGGCTATACCAATATGACGCAGGCGGAGCTTGCCCGTCGCTCTGGAGTCAGCTTACGCTCGATACAGATGTATGAGCAGCGCCATAAAGATATCAATAAGGCCAGTGTGGAAACAGTTTATAAATTGGCGAAGGTTTTTGGCTGCGCTGTGGAGGATTTGCTGGAACACTAGTGTTTTAGCTTGGCGTTGCAATGAAAAAGAGTCGCTTCGGCGGCTCTTTTGTTATGCTTGGGAAAAGTGTTTGGGAAAATGCAGGATAAAATTTTTCAGTGACGAAATATTTACAGGTAAAGTATTTTAGATAGACAAAGAAGAGCTGTTGGTTGTAATTTACTAACATCAGATAGACAGAATCTGACGTTGCTTGGATTTATAATTTAATTGTAGGTTGAAATGGTAATAAAAAGGAGAGTGCTGTTATGATTGAAAACATTGAACTTACTGCACAGGAACTAGCTGAAAACGAATTGCTGAACGATGCAATCGCATATGCTGCTACTATGCATCGCAGCGGTTTACGCAAGGGAACGACTATGCCTTATATCGTGCATCCGCTGGAGGTAATGCATATTTTGGAGGTAATGACAGGCGACAAGCATTTGATGGCTGCCGGTGTGCTGCATGACGTGGTGGAAGATACCAGCGCGACGCTGGAGGATGTTTATGCAAAATTTGGCGATGATGTTGGCACTTTAGTTGAAGGTCATACCGAAAAGCACAAGGAAGATCCTTGGGAAAAACGTAAGGAGGAAGCATTGGCACACTTGGCGAAGGCGGATGAGCGTGAGCAGATGCTCGTTTTGGCAGATAAGCTGGCGAATATGCGTGCGATTGCACGTGATTATGCTAAATATGGCGAGGACTTATGGCAGCGCTTCAAACGTGGCAAGGATGTACAGAGCTGGTATTATCATGCTGCAGTGAAGGCAATGAGTGCTTTGGAGTTTGATGCGGAGGCTGCGCCGTTTTATAAAGAATTTGAGGACAAGGTAAATCAGGTTTTTGGGTATGAAGGATAAGGGCTGAGGATGAACTGGAGCAGAATGATTGCCTAGTGTCTGAAGTAGAGGATTCGGAAGAATAAGATATTAGGCTTACCAACTTACACCAACAACAAAAAGCTGATATTCATACAGGTCGCAAGACTTGCCATGTATCAGCTTTTTTGTTGTTCAGTATGATGGTTATAGATTAAGCCTTAAGGCCGAGCTCGTAAGGCTCCGGCAGCTTACTGCTGATAATTTCGAGCAATATATAATACATGAAGTAAAGTCTAAGTCAAGGAGGAGGAGGACAATTTGCGTTGAGGCTTTCTTCCTAAAGCCAGATTTTACTGTTCGTGCCAGCGTGCTATAATTAAGCTAACGCCAATATGAGGAGCTGATATTATGGGTAAAAGAGCAATATATTCCTGCATTACGCTGCAAAAGGAGCTAGAGAATACCATAAGGGATTCACGGATTTTTATATCATTGATACAGGGACGTATGATTTGCAGGAGGTTGAAGCTTATATTATGCCTTTGGTGAAGCTTTTGGGAGGAACGCTTACGCGTCTGCCGGGGCCTTACAAGGTGCTGGAGAAGCTTGTGTCTGGCAAATATGATGACAGCGTTATTGCGATACCTAAGGGTGGAACGCTGAGCATTCATGAGTTCGATGGCCTGCGTCCTTGTACGATTAAGAAGTAGGGCATGAAGCACGGAAGTGAAATAAAGGCTTAACGTAAAGTCTATGCTTTAGCTTTTAATTATTTCATGGTAAAATGTATATAGATATAATTAAACGGAGGTTAAGCCATGCGTTATCCCATAAGCATTCAAACATTTGCAACGATCAGAAACGGAAATTACGTATATGTAGATAAAACAGATTTAGTATATCGCCTGGCACAAGAGCATGTATGCTTTTTGTCGCGTCCACGTCGTTTTGGCAAATCTCTGCTTATAAGTACGTTGGATGCTTATTTCTCCGGACGCAGGGAGTTGTTCCGTGGCTTAAAAATGGAAGCTTTAGAGGATAAATGGGATGTTTATCCTGTTTTTAGAATTGATTTTGCCAAGGGACGTTTTGATCTTGCTGGTGAACTGGAGAAGGTTCTGGAAGAATATGTGAGCAGTTGGGAAACTATATATGGCAAAAGCGATATATATACAACTCTGAGCAGTCGTTTTCAATATGTTTTGGAGCAGGCAGCGGCGCGAACAGGGCATCAAGCAGTTATTTTGATAGATGAATATGACAAACCGCTTCTGGATGTACTGGAGGAAGACTTAGAAAATGTGAATCGCAGTATTCTGAAGGATTTTTATGGTACCTTTAAGGCTGCTGATGCCAGCCTGCGCTTTGTGCTTCTGACCGGTGTTACGAAGTTTAGTCAGATTACGGTTTTCTCGGGCTTTAATCAGCCGAATGATATCAGTATGGACAGCAGGTACGATGCTATTTGCGGTATTACTGAAGACGAACTGTACAGTGTTTTTGGTGAAGCAATCAGTGAAATGGCTTCTAAATTGAATTATACTGTTGAAACTATGAAAGCAGAGCTGAAAAAGCAGTATGATGGCTACCATTTTAGCAATGCTCTACTTGATGTTTACAATCCATTCAGTATTATCAATGCTTTCAATAAGATGGACATTGACAATTATTGGTATAAGTCAGGAACACCAACATATTTGGTGAAGCTGTTGGAAGGGCATCATGTGAATATGCAGAAGCTGACCAGCAGGCCATATGAGTCGCAGTATTTTGTCGATTACAGAGCGGATGCGGAAAATCCTCTAGCGATGCTTTATCAGAGCGGGTACCTGACGATTAAAGGTTACGACAGGCATTATATGGAGTATACTTTGGATTATCCTAATGTTGAGGTAAGAAAAGGCTTTGTAGCTTTGATGGCAGAGGCGAATAAGTGCTGCAGCTAAGTAAAGCAACATGTCATAATTGCAAAATAAAAGGATGAGCTTTAAGCCTTGACTGTTCCAATTAGTAACAGGAACTAGGGCTGATAAGCTCATCCTTTTTTGAAGTGAATCCGTATCACGGTAGGCGCTTGAAAAGACGTCTGCTCCGATGGGCTGCATGACGTAGTTGAAGATACAAGCGCGACGCTGGAAGATGTTTATGCAAAATTTAACTCTGTCGCAAAAAAGCAGATGATACAACCCCAAAGAAATCTCCGCTTTGGGTATCATAATTCCTACCGTTGTAGTATAATTAAGTTGACAAGAAACAAATTTTTTATACAAGGATGGTGAAGTAATGGAGACTTTCATGGGAATTCTTATTCCATTTATCGGAACAACACTCGGTTCGGCGTGTGTGTTCTTTATGAAAAAATCGCTTAGCGATATGGTGCAGCGCTCGCTTGCGGGCTTTGCTGCGGGTGTTATGGTTGCAGCGTCTATCTGGAGCCTGCTGATTCCTGCTATCGAGCAATCCGAAAGTATGGGAAGGCTGTCCTTTCTCCCTGCGTTTATCGGCTTTTGGATTGGTATATTATTTTTGCTCCTGCTTGATCATATGATTCCCCATCTGCATGTGGGAAGTGAGCAGACGGAAGGCCCCAAAAGTAATTTGAGCCGTACTGCGATGATGGTTTTGGCAGTCACGCTGCATAACATACCTGAGGGAATGGCAGTCGGTGTGATGTATGCCGGCTTTCTGGCGGGGAATACGCCAATCACGGCAGCAGGGGCGCTTGCCTTGTCCATCGGCATTGCTATTCAAAACTTTCCGGAGGGGGCGATTATTTCTATGCCGCTTCGAGCAGAGGGAGAGAGTAAGAACAGAGCGTTTTGGGGCGGTGTGCTGTCCGGTGTGGTGGAACCAATCGGAGCAGTGCTGACGATACTTGCTGCCCAACTTGTAATACCGGTGCTGCCGTATCTTTTGAGCTTTGCTGCCGGTGCGATGCTTTATGTTGTTGTAGAGGAGCTTATTCCTGAAATGTCGCAGGGAGAGCATTCCAATATCGGCACGATTTTCTTTGCCGTGGGCTTCAGTGTGATGATGGTGTTGGATGTGGCGTTAGGGTAGAGAACAATTTCGGTATATCAGAATGCTGTCGCTGGCAAACAGTATAGCGGAGAGCCTGAAAGAGCCAAAGGATATTATGAAATGAGAGATTGCTGTGAAGAAGAAAACAGCATTAAGAATTTTGATGTTAAAATCAAGCTCCTTAATGCTGCAGTTCACAGTAATCTCTCTTTAGTCTTTCTGTAAATAGGGCATGAACTGAAAATTTTTATCTAAATATTGACCAGCATAAGCTACGCCTTTACCCATGGTGAAGGCTGCCAGGATGGTGCCTATTCCCAGTCCGTCTATATGTCCCAATAAGAACAGTGTCAGCAGTGCCGTGATAGCCAGGCAAGTGACATCAAAGGAGATTTTGGCGTACTCGATTTTTATGATGGCGCTCAACTCACGCGGGAACAAATCCGTAGGGATAATGGGCAGGCCGCAGCGGTTGGACAAAGCAATACCGATACAGATTAAAACATAGCTTACGATAAAATACAGCACACGCCAGGAAAAGGCCTGCGGTAACATGTTTATATACAGCTCGAACAAATCAAGGAATTGGCTGAACACAAAGCCTACAACAAAGCTGAACATATAGGACGCAATAAACTTTTTGCGCAGATACATCAGGCTGGCGATAAGCAATCCTTGGAAAATGTAGGTCCATGTACCGAGTGTGAGCTTGGGAAAGGCTTCGCTGAAGGCAAATGGAACGCTGCTGATGGCACTGATGCCGGAACCGGAGTAGAGCATGAGCACGACGCTGAAGCTGTTGATGATTACTGCAACCAAAAGTGCTAGCTCACCGCACAAGGTAAGACGTGAATTTTTTTCGTTTAAAAGCATTTTTTTTACCCCTCTCGAAAACAATAAATTTATCAAAAATGCATTTCCTATTATATTACTAAATTATGTGTTTGGCAAATTTGGGCAGAATTTTTTTCTAAGATTATTGTAAAAAGATTTGTTTTGGAGGTTTTTATCATTGGTTTCAATTTGTGGGCGACTTGTTCTGTGATTAATAAATGTTACGTAGCCTGTTTATATAATGAAGTTGTAAAAATAATTAGGAGAAGCATTATGAAGCATCAACAACGACAAGAAGATATTTTGTTTTCGGTCTGTATTTTTTTCGGCGCTTTTGCCATTAATCTTCTGATTCGGAAGCTCTTTACAACGCAAACGCTGGTTCCTATGATTTTTGTATTCGGCGTTTTTCTGATATCGCTGAAAACGCATGGGTATTGCTATGGTATTGTTTCGGCTGTCTTAAGCGTATTTGCAGTAAATTTCGCTTTTACTTATCCTTATTATACTTTGGATTTTTTCGTAGAAGAAAGTATATTATCCGCTATAATTATGCTGGTTGTTGCCGTTTCCACCAGTACGTTGAACAGTAGAATACGTGATCAGGAGAATTTGCGGGCAGAAAGCGAAAAGGAGAGGATGAGGGGCAACCTGCTGCGGGCAATCTCTCATGATTTGCGTACACCTCTTACATCAATATACGGCTCAGCTTCTACGCTGATTTCCAAGAAAAATGCACTTTCTGAAGGACAGCAGCTAAAGCTGTTGGGAGAAATTCAAGAGGATAGCGAATGGCTTATCCGTATGGTCGAAAACCTGCTGGCTGTTACAAGAATCGACGGTGCCAAGGTCAAAATTGTGAAAACGCCAATCGTTTTGGATGAACTGATTGACTCCGTTCTGATGAAATTCTCCAAGAAGCACCCGAATCAGAAGGTGATTACGCAGATACCGGCCGACTTTGTAGATATTCCTATGGATTCTATCCTTATCGAGCAGGTGTTGTTGAACTTTTTGGAAAATGCCGTTTTTCATGCGAAAGGAATGACAGAGCTGAAGCTGTCGGTTTCCCTTGCAGGAGATAAGGCCGTATTTGAAGTTGCCGACAACGGGTGTGGCATTCCAGAGGAGATTTTGGATAAAATTTTTACCGGATGCTATAAAAAGTC
>OLPG01002608.1_pt1 | contig 12449 bp, 8 predicted proteins | sample 1672311 | NCBI WGS metagenome assembly OLPG01 (sample SAMEA3136670, study PRJEB25190) | human gut metagenome | biome: human gut; feature: human-associated habitat; material: faeces | place: Austria | collected 2013
GCGGGCGTGGCGGAATTGGCAGACGCGTACGGTTCAGGTCCGTATGGGGGCAACCCCATGGAGGTTCAAGTCCTCTCGCCCGCACCATTAAAACTTAAAAGACCCGCTTCGGCGGGTCTTTTGCTATCCAGGGACATCCTCGATCTCCCCATCACATCGCAGGCTCATCAACCACCATGGACGCAATCATCACATCGCCGAGGTAACATTTTCGGTCCCCTTAATGGTGCTGCAGGCTCATCAACCGGCCGTACTTGGTAGGCGGCTTCTGAGCTCGCGCTTGACGGCGATTGGGTCAAGACAATTAAAGCCACGGTAATTGAAGCCGCGATCGGAAGGCGCCTAAAGCTGTTTGCCGCTATAGACGTGGCACGAAATCGAAGTTTCCGTGTGCAAAAACATCGAGAGTCTTCGTTTTGGCACGATTTCGAACTTTCCGAGCCTCTTCTGCTAACTGTATGCTCGTTTTTGGCACGATTCGTAACTTTCCGTAGCTGCGAGCGTTTTTCGGACTGTATTGAGATTCGGAAAGTTCAAAATCGTGCCAAAATAGACGCGGTTCACGTAATGGCGGAGCCTATCGCCATGTAGGCCTTCCGCACACCCCCGCAACTTACCACTTAACTTCCCACCTGCTTCCCACGTGGTAAGTTAAGTGGTAAGTAGGTGGGAAGTTACCAGGCGTGCGGCGAAAGGGCCGGGTGCGTGGCGAAGGCATGTGGGCGACTGGGTGTCGAATTGGCGCCGGTCTGGCTTGTGGCTGAATCCTACCGTTGCCGTTTGGCTTGCGGTTGGGTTGTTTAGCTGTTTGGTGACGTTTGGCGGGCGCGCTGGTTTGGCGTGGCGTGCGCTTGATAGCATGGGAGTTCACTAACGTTGGGGGACGCCTAGCTGAAGGATGAATGCCCATGGAAATGCTTGAGTTCGTGTTGCTGCTGTTGGCCGCGGTGCTGGTGTCGGCGGTGCTTGACCAGATGATGCCGCGCGTGTCGTTGCCGCTGGTGCAGATCGCGATTGGCGCAATCGTCATCCTGCTGGTGGGCACGCCGGTTGATGTGGCAATCGATCCTGAGCTGTTCTTGGTGCTGTTCATCGCGCCGCTGCTCTTCGACGAATCGCGGCACGCAAGCAAACGCGGGTTGTGGGACAACAAAGGCTCCATCGTGTCGCTTGCCATCGGGCTTGTTATCGTGACCGTGTTGGTGGTCGGCTTCGTGCTCAACTGGATCGAGCCGTCCATTCCGCTGGCCGCCGCCTTCGCGCTGGGCGCGGCGCTTGGCCCCACCGATGCTGTGGCCGTTACGGCGTTGGGCAAGGACATCCGACTGACGGGGCGCCAGAAATCGCTGCTGTCGGGCGAGGCGCTTATCAACGACGCATCGGGCGTCGTGTCGTTCCAGTTCGCCATCGCAGCCGCAGTCACGGGTGCGTTCTCCCTGGTGGACGCCGCGCAAAGCTTCGCTATCAGCTTTTTCGGCGGCATTGCCATCGGCTTGATCGCGGGCTTTTTGGCGTTGCTTGCTATGAAGGCCATTCGCGGGTACGGCTACGAAAGCATCACGGTGCACGTGGTGTTCGAGGTGTTCACGCCGTTCATCGTGTTTCTGGCGGCCGAACATTTCGGCACCAGCGGCATCTTGGCGGTAGTGGCCGCCGGCCTGCTTATCACGCTGCTTCCGCAGAAGCCCACGCCGGTGGCCGCGCGCCTGAAAATCGCGTCGAACAGCGTGTGGGAGACGCTGGTGTTCGTCATCAACGGCGTTGTGTTCGTGATGTTGGGTATGCAGCTGCCGAAGGCCATCATGCCGTCGTGGCGCAGCGACGAGGTGAGCTCGCTTTTGCTGTGCGGCCTGGTGCTGTTGGTAACGGCCCTGGTGGTGGGCGTGCGCTTCATCTGGGTGCTGGTGATGGAACGCTGCGACAGCAGCGCGAAGCGCCACACGAGTAAGCAGCTGGTGCGCGACGCGCTGGTCACCACGCTGTCCGGCCCGAAGGGCGCCGTCACGTTGTCCATTATCATGACCATCCCGTTCACGCTGTCCACGGGCGAGGCGTTCCCGCAGCGCGACACGCTCATCTTCCTGGCGTCCGGCGTCATTTTGTGCACGTTGCTGCTGGCGAACTTCGTGGTGCCGGTGCTGGCGCCGAAGGAGGATTCGCCTGACGAAACGGAAGAGCAGGATGTCAACGCCGTCACCATCGACATCCTGAAGCGCGTCATTCGCCAGCTGCGCGAGCAGAAAACGCCGCAGAACGAGTCGTCAACACAGATCGTTATTCGCCAGTACAGCGAGCGCATCAAGCGCCTGCGCCGTCAGAACACGTCGGCGCCGCGCCTGGTTGAACTGCGCGCGGGCGCGCTTGCTGCGCAAACGCGCATGGTCGAGGCGCGCATGCAGTCGGGCGACCTGACGCGCGAAGAGGGCTCGCGGGAACTTGAACGCCTGAACAGCGCCCGCCGCCTGCTGATGCGCGCCCATACGCGCCGCGAGAAACTTGGCGAGGTGTGGAGCCGCGTGAAGGTTGGCGTGATGCACGCGCGCCGCAACCTTGACCGCATGGTTCGCCACGTGGTGGACGACGAGCTGCAGCTTGAGCGTAGCCGCCAGCTGCGCATCGAGCTTGAGGAGTGCGCGCTCAACTACTACCTGGGTCGCATGGACGACGCCGATCTGGAAGTGGCCGATGGCGCGGGCGTGCTGGCGGCGGAGTGCCGCTCCACGCTGTCGTTTTTGCGTGCGGCAAACGAGCCGGCGGTGCTGGCGCGGGCGAACGTGGCAGGCAGCGTGATCGGCGTGGACGCCGGCGGCATGCGCGGGGCGCTGCAAAGCATGGACACGCAGAAAATTCAGGTCATCAAGGCGCGCGTCACCGACGTCGAGGCCGAGGCACTGCGCTTGGAGCTTGAGGAAATCCAGGCCATGCGCGATGAAGGCCGCCTGACGCGCGACGCAGCGCGCGAGCTGCGCGAGGAAGTGTATCTGCTGCAAATGGCAACAGGAGAGTAGCAACATGAGCTCATATACCACCATCGAAGGTCGCGCGGTCGCGGAAATCGAGGAGAAGAAAAGCCGCTTCATCGCCAGCTTGGCGCATGTGGAAACCGAAGAGGAAGCGCTGGCGTTTTTGGAAGAGATTCGCGCGGCGAACCGCATGGCGCGGCACAACGTGTACGCGTACATCTTGCGCGAAGGCGGTGCGGGCGCGGCGGGCCGCGTGCGCTACTCCGACGACGGCGAACCGCAGAAAACGGCGGGCCTGCCCACGCTTGAGGTGCTGCAGCATGCGGGGCTGACCGACGTCGCGTGCGTGGTGACGCGCTATTTCGGCGGCGTGCTGCTGGGCACGGGCGGCTTGGTGCGTGCTTACACCCAGGCAACGCAGGCGGGCATTGACGCCGCCCAGCTGGTGGTGGTGTCGCGCTGCGTTGACCTGCGCATTCGCATTGCCTATCCGCGTTACGAACAGCTGATGCATTTGGCTGCCGACCACGGGGCCAAGGTGCTTTCCAGCGATTTCGCCGATGCGGTCACGCTTAACCTGCGCATGCTCGACGGCACGCAGCAGCCGCTGCTCGATGCACTGACGGCCCTCGAACGCGGCCAGGAAGACGTAGAGGTCAGCGACCCCGTAGATGCCGCGTTCTAGGGGGAAGGGCAGTGACGCGCCTTCGGCGCTATCTATTTGGGGACGAGCTTTCGCTCGTCCCTATGTTTTCCGGCTGTAAGCTGCAATTGGGTCGCGTCGCCATGCCTCAATACGGCTTGCCATCGGGCAAAACGCTGCATTGCAAGCCAACCTTCGACCCGCACTCGCCTTACGACGTGTACTGGTCCATGAAGTCGAGAATCTCTTGGCGCGAGTGTAGGCCGGTTTTCGCGTAGATACGTTTGATATGCGCGTGCGCGGTGCTGGGGCTGATGTACAGCTCTTCGGCAACGCGCTTCTGCGTCCAGCCCATTGCGTAGAGCGCCAACACCTCGATTTCGCGGTCGGACAGCAGGAACTGCTTGCCCATCTGCTTGGCGTTTTGGCGCATGGTGGCTTTACGGATATCCGTGATGGATTCGCCCTCGTCAAGGCCCATCAGGCGCGCAAGTCGCGCGCCGCGAACGGGACGGCCGCCATCGTCGTCTTCGCCATCTTGTTCATCAATGGGCGCGGCAACTTCGCCAGCACCTTTCGGCGCAACGCCGGCGCACCGCAACGCATGAAGCGTTTGCTGCGCGCTGCTGCCAGGCGCAGGTCCGTTGCCGTCAGCGGCGGCGCACGTCGCGCATCCCGCGTATGCGGGGTCGTTCATGTTCAGGTACGCCACGGTCTTCACGTTGGCGTGCGCATCGTTCAGCTGCTTCTGCAACTGCTCAAGTTGATGCACGTATCCCTCGTCGCGCTCGTCAGCTTCGGCCTGAGACACGCTGAGGAACTGGCCAAGCGCAACCTGCGTGGAAATGACCACGCTGGCGCTCATCACGGCGTTCGTCAGGATATCATTCGAGGTCAGCGCGGTGTTGCTCATCAACAGCACGCGCGAAATGGCGCGGCATCCCAGCCACACAATCCAGCCGGTCAGCGCGTAGTAATACGGGTCGCGCCAGCCGAAGCTCATGAACGCGATGATGATGTACCAGGTGAACGCCACCATCAATGCATTGAGCGTGGTGGTGAACACGGCGCCGATGTCCAGCATATCGGGGAACGCGGCGTACAGAATCAGCGCGATGCACGCCAGCAGTTCCATGAGGATGAACATGCCCACCGTCATGACGCGGCGGCGCTTGTTCAGCATCAGCAGGATAACGGCGATGAAAACGGCAACGGTCAGCACGAAATACGCCGCGCGCGTTCCCGGCTGGAACGCAATGGGCTGCCCGTCGGGGTAGCCGCGCAAAAAGCCATCGACAACGGACAGAAAGCCGATGCTGATAGCGCTTGCCGACAGAAAGTGCTTGCTTGACAAGGCCGTTTTCGCGAAACCGAAGTAGTCGTCGTGCGGCGTGAACGAGTCGATGTCGTTCGCCAGCTTGTTCTTGCGCGCCGACAGCATGCAGGGAAGTTGTCCCAGGGCAAGCGCGCCGGCAAGGAAGAACCCGAAATTGCCGATGAGCGAGCAGACGTAAATCTCGATTTCGCTGATGGCCAGGGCGCTGAACACGTACAACACGGCGGTAGTGCTGCCGCATCCTCGCGCGCGGCGCAGCCAATAGAAAATGGCGAACGAGCCGAAGAACATGGTTGCGGCGCTCAGCGGGAAATGCGTCGAGTTGTCAAGAACTCCCAGCAGGTGCAGCGAGGGGAGTGCGATGATGCATGCGGTTTCCAGGATGATACATGCGCGCATGATGCGGTTCGTCAGCGGCTTTTTCAGCCGCAGTTTTCCTACGGCAATTGCGATGAGGATAACACCCATGACCGATAACGCCACCAGCGTGCCGCCATCGGTAAATATGCCTTCGTCAGTGTGGTTGTAACTTCCGTAGCTGGCCACGATCAGACCGGCGCGGGCGAAGCAAAGGCCCAGGATGGAGGGGATAAGCGGGAAGTGCATGCCGACAAGGCGCATGCCGGTGGGCATGGGGGTTGACGCATCGTCAGGTGGCGCGGGCACTCGTCGTTCGTGCTTTGGCGCGCCATCGGTGTAGTTTCCCCCTTGCTTGGCGTTAGCGCCAAGGTTCCTCTGTTCGGTTCGGCTCAATATCCCTCCCGGTTTCCTCAGCGCGTTTGCCCTGGTGAGCGCGCTTTTCCCCAAAGAGTTATGCTCACGCGGGCGAAATTCCCTCAAAGAGGGTATGTGCGCCGTGCAATATTAGCCATCATAGCATATGGGAAGTTAAGACTTTGTAACGTTTAAGTGCGCTTCAGCTTCATGCGAATAAGGGGGACAAAATGGTGAACGAGCAGGAAATCACGTTCGACGAGCCGGACGAGGGGCGCGACATCTATCACGAGCCGGACGACCGTGCGCTTATCCGCACGAAGGACGTGTACCAAACCGAACTGGACAACGGCGTGGACGGCTACTCCGAAACGCTGCTGGCCATTGTGGCGAACTTCAAAAACGCCGGCAAACCCGAGGGCTTCAACGTGCAGAGCATGGTGGGCAAGTCGAAGCGCGGCGAGGTGGCCCTGCGCCTGTTCGCCGTGGTGGACGATTCCGTTGCCGACCCCGTGTTCGTGAAAGTGGGCTTCAAAAGCCGCGGCTGCCTGGCAATGACCGGGTGCGCAAGCGCTATCTGCTCCATGATCGAGGGAAAAACGTTCTCGCAGGCGCTGGCGCTGACGCCCGAGGATGTGGAGCGCGCGGTCGACGGCGTGCCGAAGGACAAAAAGCACACGGTCGTGTTCGCTATCGAAGGCGTGCGCGCGCTGGTGGGCGACTGGATGTACCGCTGCGGTATGTCGCTGGCGGAAATGAACGAGAAGCTGCCGTGCGACGAGCTGTCCGTTAGCTGCCTGATGTGTGAGCACTGCAGTCTGCGCGACACGCGCGTGGACATGGTAGTTGCCGAAGCCATGGCGCAGCAGAAGGCGGGCGAGGTTGCATGAGCGCGGAGTTCAAGGACGTGAAGGTTGCGGAAGCGGCCGGTGAGGCGACGGATGCCGCGAGCGCTGCGCCTGGCGAAGACGCTGGTGAGAAGGCTGGTACGGCTGCTGGCGCTGGCGATGCCGTCGGGTCATCGGCCGGCGAAAGCGGTGCGGCGGTAGGTTGCGCGGGCAGTGATGGCGTGCTTGCGAACGGATCGCAATCCGCTGTTGCGCCAGGAGCGCTTGCGCATGGCGAAGAAGGCGCTGCTGGCGTTTCCGCAGATGACGCGGATGCAGCGGGTTCGGCCGCGCAGGGTGAAGGCGCGGATGCGGCCGAAGGTGCCGAAGGTGCTGCTGCGCAGGACGCTCCCAGCGAGGAAGAACTTGCGGCGGCGCGCGAGCTGGCCGAGCACAACGCGCTGGCGGATGTGTTCGACGACGTGCGCAAACAGTCGGCGGACAGCCACTTGGTGACGCCCGATCGCTGGGCCGAGATCGGCCTGGTGCCCGATCATATGACGCCTGACGACTTCGAGATGTTCGTGTACGAATGGCTTGAGGACTACCTGGCCGAGCACAAGGACGAGATCGAGGCGGAGCGCGTCGCCGAGCGCGCGAAGGCCGCCGCGGTGCGTTCTGCCACTCGTGCGGTGGGCGTGCCCCCGAAGATCCCGAACCGCCGCTTGGCGCAGATCGAGGCCGACAACGAGGCGAAGGCGGCCGAGGCCGCCGATAAGGCGCCGGAAGCCGTTGGGGATTCCGTTGAAGTCGAATCCGCTGCGGGCGTCGATGCCTCCACACAGTCCGGCAACGCTGCGGAAGCCGCTGAAAGCGCCGCCGTCGCCGCAACGCCCGCAACGTCCGAGCCCGTCCCGGCTTCCTCCGATAACGCGGGTGGCAACGGACAAGCTGCCGAAGATGAGCAGCCCGCCGAGGACGACAGGAGCCCCTTCGCCGGCTTGCGCATTCCCGAGGGCTACCGCCTTGAGCAGATCGAGGGCGAATGGGTGCTTGTGGAGGACGAGAACGCGGCACCCGTGCGCAAGGAGATCAAGTGCAACCGCATCAAGGTGCTCATGGGTATGCACAGCTACTACCTGTACGACGAGACGCTCATGACCGACAATTACGCGCGTTGGGCGTTCCTTGCCGCCGAGGACAACCCGGTGGTCACGTTCGTCGAGTGCGTGCGTGAGGATTCGCGCGTGTACCCGCGCCCTTATGCCGCCGAGTGCTTGAAGAACCCGCCCTTCCGCATGACCGACGAGCAGATCGAGGAAACGTGGCAGGCTGTGCGCGATTCCGGCAACTATCCGGACATCGAGCGCACCGAGGCATCGAACGGCGACGTGTACTACTATTCTACGCAGTACCTCGAGCCCGGTTACGCGGCATCGCTGGCGGAATACGACGCAGTGGAGCGTCCTGCCGACGTGTAATGCCCGATGAAGGTCTAGCGCGTAGCGGCCATACGTAACGCAATGCGTCCCGAGCGGTTTCGCCCGGGACGCATTTTTTTTGCGAAGGGATGTCATTCCGCCCGTTGCATCTTCTCTTCTCTCGCGTCCCTGCAAATGGGCGTCTCCTGAAAATCGCGCCAGCCTTTGGGATAGCGCGATCGTTTCTCCTTGGCTCATGCCGACCGACTTGGGAAAACGGCCGAATGCGGACGTGCTCCTTGTTTCATAACCGCAGAAGCCCGCATGTCGGAATCGCCCTTGAACGCAAAAACGCCCCCCGCTGTCTGCGCAACGGGGGGCGTTAGCGATTCAGGCTTGCTTTGCCGGCCTAGCTTGCCAGCTTAGCGTTTACGGCAGCAGGTTCAGGCTTTGCAGCTCGGCCTTGACATCGGGCATGTCGTAATAGTCGAGGCAGTCGGCCGTCGGGCAGCCCTTCTCGGAATCCCAACCGAACTTCTCGTACAGCATGGTCAGGCCCTTCTGGAAGTCTTCCTTCTCCATCTTGTCGGTGCCCTGCGTGAACGGCTGCTTGTCGGGATCCTTCGTGAACGGCCACTCGGTGATCACGTCGTGGATGGTGCGGCAGTCGTTGCAGCCGATCTTGCCGTCCTTGTCGGTCATGCCGCGCACGGTGTTGGCGCGCTGCAGCGTCATGATCTTGGCGGCGCGCTTGTACAGCTCGTCGGTGGTGATGTCCTCGCCGGTGACGGCCTTGTAGAACTTGGCCTCCAGGTCGAGGTCGCCGCGGTAGTTGCGGCTCTTCGACGGGGACTGGGCCATCGGCCACACCCAGTTGCACAGCGTCAGCGAGTCATGCAGCACGTCGGTGACGATGGACCACCAGCAGAAGTTCGCCTTGTGCTCGTTCATCGGCTTGTAGTCCTTCTCGGCGTCCAGAGCGTCCTCGCCGCCCCACAGCTCGGCAGCGATCTGCTGCTTCAGCTCGTGCGGAAGGCCGCACTGCAGCATGTTCTGATGCGAGTGGATCATGGGGTCGCGGTTGAACACCATGTTCAGCAGGCCGCCGACCTGGCCGTAAGACTCGATTGCGTGGTGCACCGGCCAGCCGCGGTAGTTGATCAGGCAGCTAGCGGTGGTGTCGAACCACTCCATGTCGTCCCAGCGCGGGCACCACACGAGCGGGCCGTGGCCAAGGTAGGACATCTCGTTGTCGTTCTGGGCGATGTGCTTGAGCAGCTCCACCATGATGGTCGGGTCGTTCTTCTCGAACTTGGTCCAGTCGAACATGTTGTACTCGGCCTCGGGCAGCACCTTCTTGAAGATGCCCTTGGACACGCAGTGTGCGATGTCGCGGTAAATCTGAGCGTAGTTGCACCACATGCCCAGGTCGTCCATCGTACCGCCGACAACCTGGTCCCAAATCAGGCCGTCCTCGGTGGAAGCCTTGACGGAGGTGTGCTCGCCCAGGATCTTCACCATGTAAACGGAGAACGGGAAGTTCGGCACGCAGGTGTTGCCGGTGATCTCGAAGCCGCCGTTCTTCTTGGCGTTCGGCACGCGCATGTCGGAGTAGCAGTGAATCGGGCAGCTGTGGCAGCCGTTCATCTTGATGGTGTACTTCTCGGCCTCGGGACCCTCGTCCTTGGTGGTCTTCATGCAGCGGTAGCCGACGGTGTTGATCTCGCCCGGCTTCGGCTCGCCGGTTTCGATCGGCTCGCCCTCGGCGTCGGCCCAGTACAGGCCCTTGCGAGCGGTCCAACGGGTGCCCTTGTCGTAGTACTCTGCCCATTCCTGCTGGGTAGACGGCACGACATGGTTGTTGTTGGAGCCGACGATCTCGCGCAGCATGTAGTCGGACAGATCGGCCAGGGCCTTCGGGTCCTTGACGTTCACGCTGCCGTTGCCCTCGACGACCAGGGCCTTGAGCTTCTTGGAGCCCATGATGGTGCCCAGGCCTGCGCCGGCGGAGTGGTTACGGGAGTTCATCATGACGGCGTAGGGCAGCAGGTTCTCACCGGCAGGGCCGATGGTGGCCACGCATGCGCGGTTGCCCTCGATGGTGTTCAGGGCCTCGGTGGTGGCGCGGGTGCCCATGCCCCAGACGAAGGAGGCGTCCTTGATCTCGACCTGATCGTCCTTGATGTGCAGGTACACCGGCTTGTCGGACTTGCCCTCGACGATGATGGCGTCGTAACCGGCCAGCTTGATGCGGGCGCCGATCATGCCGCCGCAGTGTGCGTCGACGACCAGATGGTCCTTGGTGAACGTGGACAGGAAGCTGATGGTGGTACGGCCAGCCAGCGGCACGCCGGAGGCGGTCAGCGGACCGACGGCGTAGACGATCTTGGATTCCTCGGACAGAGGATCGGTGCCAGCGGGCACCTCATCGTACATGATCTTGTTAGCAAGGCCCATGCCGCCGATGTATTCCTTATAAGGTGCGGTGGACTCGGTGGTGATGCTGCCCGTCGTCAGATTGACGCGCAGGATCTTGCCGGCCCAGCCGTATGACTTCTCGTCAGCCATGTTGCATCTCCAAATCTCTTCTCGATACATGCGTTGCGTGACATGTCGGGCGATTCGGGTGCAGACGACAATTCGTCACTGGGCAGTGTTGCGCACCTTATGAATCGGCTATCCCCTCTTTGAGGGTAATTTATGGAAATGGCCTGGTAAACGGCGAACGGATGGGATTTTCCGGCGAATGAGGGGACAAATTCGACCGCATTGACCCCCAAAGAGGGGATACCGAAAAAGCGGTGAGCCGCATACTACTTCCTGTTGCGTGACCCGGAAAGGGCGAAGAGTGTGCGCCGGAAATCAGAAGGGACGAGGCGGACGAGGCCTCGGCTGAGGGAGGAACCGGCGCAAGGTAGCGACTCACCAATATATGTGAGGGGGAGTACTGAGAATGTCAGATACGAATACAAGCGGCAGCGCCCCGGTTAAGAAGAACATCACCCGCCGCGACGTGCTGGCCATGGCCGGCTGCGGCGTTGCGGGTTTGGTCGTCGGCGGCGCGCTGGCCAGCTGGGGCGTCACCCAGGAGTCCATCGCATCCGGCCGCATCGAGCTGCGCACCACGCCCACCAAGATGATCGTCACCGATCGCGCCCGTTGCTCGGGCTGCCAGCGCTGCGAGATGATGTGCACGCTGAAGAACGACGGCCGCGTGTGCCAGCACATCGCCCGCGTGCGTGTGTGGGATAACTATTACTGGGGCAAGTCCGCCGACACCGGCGACGGCTCCTTCGGCGACGGCAAGGGTGCTTGCGAGTTCACCGTCGAGCACTGCAAGCAGTGCGCCGACCCGCAGTGCGTGAAGTACTGCCCGGTCCACGCCATCTACGCCGACGAGAAGACCGGCGCCCGCACGGTCGACACCAAGAAGTGCATCGGCTGCGGCATGTGCAGCCAGGCTTGCCCCTGGAACATGCCCCGCGTCGACACCGAGACCGGCGTGTCCACGAAGTGCATCTCCTGCGGCCGCTGCGCAGAGCAGTGCCCCAACGGCGCCATCCAGTTCATCGATTGGCAGGATATCGCGCAGAAGATCATCGACGAGGGCATCGTTCGCACGACGACCGCGGTCACCGCGTAATCGTTTCGGGGCGATATACCTCGCATGATGCGAACGCCCGCGCGGCAAGCGCGGGATGTGAAAGGTCGAAGACCTTATAACCGCGACCAAGGAAAGGAGTGAGCGCGAGATGATGGACGACGCAGCGGTGTTCTCGGTGCTTTCGAAGTGCTTCGGTCCCGTTGAGAAGGACGAATGGAAGCAGATGACGCGCAGCGCAGCCTGGGCCGAGTTCATGGATGGCGTTCGCCGTCTTTTGCAAGACGACACGCGTTTCGGCAAGCAGGCAAGCCTCTTCGAGCGCATGCATGTGCGCGTGCCCATGCAGGAATTCCTTTCCACCAACGAGGTCGACGAGCTGTTCTGCCCTCCGCTTTTCGAGGAGAAGCAGGGGTTTGCGGCGCGTCACTTCACCGGAGGGCTTCCCCAGTCGGCGATTCCCGTGGAGTCGCTGTACACGGATTGGAACACCCCCGGCAACGTGAATCCGCTTATCGGCAAGCAGAAGGGCCTGTACCTGGGCGCTTCGGCGCGTTATATGCGGGCATTGATCGAGGAGCTGGGCCTGGAGGTGCCGGCGGAATATGCCGACTGCCCCGATCACCTGGCGTTGGAGCTCGACCTGGTGGCGGTGCTGCTGCGAAGCGGCATGGACGCCGAGGCCCGTCAGTTTGTGGCCGAGCGCTTCGATTGGCTGACCGATTACCGGTTGAAGCTGCTGAAGCTTGACGATGACGCGCGGTTCTACATCAGCCTGGTCGACGTGATCTTGGGCATTTGCGCGGAACAGCGCGCGGAGTCCGAGTCCGACCAGACGGCTTGATGGCGGTTCGCATCATGGATGAAACGATGACGCAGGATGCATATAGAGAGGAATCAGCAATGTCAGAAAACGCTATTACCAGGCGAAGCTTTCTGGCCGG
>OLPG01002611.1_pt1 | contig 12437 bp, 14 predicted proteins | sample 1672311 | NCBI WGS metagenome assembly OLPG01 (sample SAMEA3136670, study PRJEB25190) | human gut metagenome | biome: human gut; feature: human-associated habitat; material: faeces | place: Austria | collected 2013
TCCTTCGCACTCTGCTGAACTGTCTTGCTTGCATTATTTTCTGGAATTGCTATAAGAATCTGAGGGCGAGAGATCGTCCTTTTTTGCATTCAAAAATATTTACAGCCTTTAAAAAATAAAAATGATATAAAATTTACAGATATCTATGTGAGATATGGAAATATTATTGCGAAAAAGTGATTTTAGAGGTAAGATATGTTTAAATGCCTGATATATTGCAAACAAGAATCTGACCCTTTCTTTTTGGCAATTATCAGAGTATGAAAATACAAAAAAGGAGAAGAAAAGCATGAAAAACAAATTGGGAAAAGTTTTAAGGGTAATGCTGTTAACATTAACAATCGCTCTTATGTACAGCATGAATGTATCCGCCGCCAGCGGACAGGCTTCTATTGGAAGCAAGAACTACGCAACAGTGCAGAAGGCACTGACAGCAGTACAGAATGGTCAGACAATCAAACTCAACAAAGATGTTACATTAAAGGATACTCTTTTATTTAAAAAGAATGTGACATATACGTTCGATATGAATAAGCATAAAATTACTTCAAAGATAATTGATGAAGATAAATGTGATTTGGAAATCAAAGCAGGAAAAGTAACTTTTACTAATGGAACCTTAAATGCAAGTGTATTTACTCGAAAAGGTGCTGCATTAACGGTAAATGGTGGAAATTATAAGCAGATCCTGAACTGGGGAAAAACTGTAATTAATAAAGGAAGCATTGTAAATTCCAAATATTCTGCGATTTGCAATTATAGTGGAACATTACTGGTAAAAAAGGCTACTGTCAAAGCTAATTATAATTGCGTTTATGCGGATGCTGGAACTGTGACGATCAATGGGGGAGATTTCAGAAGCTATAGTGATGCTACTTCCTACCCTGTTATTTATTCAGAGAATGCAACAGTAAATTTAAAGGGTGGACGATATGTGCATTTATACTGGAATACAGCCGGAATTGTTTACAACAAGAATGGAAAGGTTACAATTTCCGGAGGCAATTATGGTGGAACATGTGCATCTATCCAGAACTATGGCACTATGACTATAAAGGGTGGAACATTTTCATCTGAAAATTCTCCTATTCTGCATTGTGGAGCGAAAAGCACAACAACAGTTACGGGTGGAGAACTGACCAGTGGTTCAACAATATGCGGAATTGAGATAGATAAGGGAAGAAAAAAATTCTCCATGACAGGAGGAACGCTGAAGACATATACAGTAATGGCTTTGGTCATCTGTCATGGCGATAAGAAAAATGTGACACTTGATAAGAAAAAAGCAAATCTTATTGGTGAAAGATGGGCAGATATCTCTGTGCAGTAAAAATAATATAAAGAAATTATAGATGAAAGGTCTGACGCTAAAAACAGCTGTTCAGACCTTTTTTGTGCGCTTTACCGGGTATATTTCCGGGACAGAAGGGTTTGGAATTATCCTGTTAATGGAAAGGATATAGTCAAAGCAGTTATTTGGGAACAGTGCTGCAAAATATTGACAGATATTTTGTAAAATTATGAAAAAATTGTTGAAAAAATTTTCCGGGGGGGGGTATGATGAATTATCAGAACATGAACCCTGGATGAGTAAGCTGGAAAAATATACAAATTTCAGGCTTACTTATCTCCAGTTCTGAAAAAAGAAGACAGAAAAAGGAGAAGAAACGAATGAAAAACAAATTGGGAAAAGTTTTAAGGGCAATGCTGTTAACATTAACGATCGTTCTTATGTACAGCATGAATGTATCCGCGGCCAGCGGACAGGCATCTATTGGAAACAAGAATTATGCAACCGTGCAGAAGGCACTGAATGCAGTACAGAATGGACAGACAATTAAACTGAATCAGGATATTACGTTAAATAAAGCTTTGCTCTTTAAGAAAAATGTAAAGTATACATTTGATATGAACAAACATAAAGTTACGAGCAAAGTTGCCGACAGCGATACAGTAGGAGGCTTTGACGTACAGGCGGGAAATGTAACTTTTGCAAATGGTACAACATCAGCAGCGGTATTTGTACATGAAAATGCAACAGTTACTGTTAAAGATGGAACATACGCTCAGGTAACTAACTGGGGAAAAACAACTATTAAAAATGGTAAAGTTGTAAATAAGGATTATTCGGCAATCTGTAACTACAAGGGAACAATGGTAATCAACAAGGTTACTGCCAGAGCCAACTACAACTGTATTTATGCGGAAGGCGGTACTGTGACTGTAAATGGTGGAAACTATAAAGCTGCTAATTCCAAAACTACTTATCCGTTAGTTTATTCAAAAAAGGCAACTGTTTATTTAAAGGGTGGAAGTTATACAACAACTCAAGCAATAGCAGTATATAATGAGAAGGGCAAAGTTACAATTTCCGGAGGAAATTATGGTAAGGGAAATTCAGGATTTAAAGGTGTGATTGTTAACTTTAATTCTATGACAATTAAAGGTGGTACATTTACCAGTGATAATTATGCAGCTGCACTTTTCTGCGGAGAAAACAGCAGTACAGTAATAAGCGGAGGAAAATTTACAGCCAAAGGAAATGTCGTTGATATCTATTCTGGAAGAAAGAAACTTCTCGTTAACGGAGGAACATATCAGGGAATAGCTGCTTTTTCTTTCGTATGGAATGAAAATAATACTAAAATTAATAAGAGTAAAATAAAACTGGTAGGTTCTACAAGATATAAAACAACTTATTATGTAGGATAAAGAACATTGGCTGTGATGAAATAGAATTGTGGCACAGTTATATGTAATGAATATGTACAGATATAGGGAAAGCGAAAGTTTTCCCTATATTGTTATAAAAATATGGAGTGTGAACTATGAGAAAAAGAAAAATGAAATGGATTTTAATGATTTGCTGTCTGATATGCACGATGTTATTCTGCGTTACGGTAAATGCCAAAACGAAAGTAACAGGTCCTGAAGTTGTTGCAATTGGAAATAAAAAGTATATGACGTTGAAGCAGGCGGTAAAAGCAGTAAAGAAAGGACAGACTATAACATATTTACAGGATGACTGTTATGAAGAAGCGGTAGTGTTGGACAAGAATACCAGCTATACAATTGATTTTAAAAATGTCCAGACTTTTTCTTTAAAAGATGCACTTCTGGGAAAAATTATTGTAAAAAAGGGAACAGTGACAGTAAAGAATGGCAAGGATACTTCATTTGAAGTAGGGCCGGGCGGCAAACTGATTATGCAAAAAGGAAAATTTGGGAGTCTTAAAAATTCTGGAACAACAATTTTAAAAGGTGCAGAAGTAAAAGGTATATGGAATGCTGACGGAACACTGGATAGTCAGAATGCGACAGTAACAGGAAATATGACTGTGGCCGGCGGAAAAACAATTATCAATAAGGGAACCTATAAAATTTATTTTGGTCTGAAGGTGCAAGGAGGTACTGTTTTATTAAAAGGAGGACATTATTTAAATAAAGCAGAGGCTGTTAATAGCTATGCTAATGGTAAGGTGATTATATCGGGAGGAACATATGAAGGTATGGTAAGAAATAGTGCCCAAATGACAATAGAAGGTGGAACATTAAATCATGGTATCGTTAATAGCACAAATACAGCAGGAAAACTGCTCATAAAAGGCGGAGTAATAAAAGCCAATGGATATGCTTTGTCATGTGGAGGAAAGGGGGCTACAGATATTACAGGTGGAACTTTTGTCAGCAAATGTGGTGCACCTATAATGATAACGGATATGAAACAGACGGGTCATGTTTCGATAAAAAAAGCTGTTTTAAGAACAAAACCAGGATATGAGCGCGGCGCAATGTGGGTGCCTAAGAAAAATAATGAAAACATTTATATTTCAAAAGAAAATATTCTTTTTTATGGAACGTCCAGACTTATTTGTGAATAACTACAAATGGAATTCTAAAATTCTGGAAAACAGTACAGTTAAAATATTAAAGAAAATAAATATATGACAGACAGGTCTGGGTAACAAAAAAAGTTGCCCAGACCTTCTTTAAAAATTTTTATTTTTTAGGTGCATTTTGCAGTTGATTTTATGAGACATTTTTGCTATTGTAAAAACATCTGGTAGGTAGATTGTCTGGAATGAAAGTTCCGGACTATTTTTATGTAAATTGTTCAGGCAAAACAGCAGTTTTATGAAAAATTGTTATTGTTGGAAATAATATGGATATTAACAGAAAGGAAGATGAAGGTGACAGAGCAGGAACGTTTTATGAAAGAAGCCATCCGTCAGGCGAAGAAGGCGGAGGCTCTGGAGGAGGTGCCGATCGGCTGCGTGATTGTGCATGAGGGAAAGATCATTGCGCGTGGATATAACAGAAGAAATACAGATAAGAATACACTCTCGCATGCAGAACTGAATGCGATCCGTAAAGCCAGTAAGAAACTGGGAGACTGGCGGCTGGAGGGATGTACGATGTATGTGACACTGGAACCATGCCAGATGTGTTCCGGGGCACTTGTTCAGTCCAGAATAGATGAAGTGGTGATCGGATGCATGAATGCCAAGGCTGGCTGTGCGGGTTCTGTCATGAATCTTTTGCAGGTGGACGGATTTAATCATCAGGTAAAAATCACGCAGGGGGTTCTGGAAGAGGAATGCTCTGTGATGCTGTCCGAATTTTTCAGGAGACTCCGTGAAAAAAAGAAGCAGGAGAAGGCTGCACGGAAAGCAGAACAGCAGAAACTCGAAGATCAGCAAATTCAAGAAGAGGCAGATGAAGAATGAAAAAAGATACAACAAATGATATGACCGTCGGGAATCCGGTGAGTCTGATCATAAAATTTATGATTCCCATGTGTCTGGGAAATCTTTTTCAGCAGTTTTATAACATTGCAGATTCGATTGTTGCCGGAAAGTTTATCGGTGTTAATGCGCTGGCTGCGATTGGAAGTACCGGATCTCTGATGTTTTTTGTAACCGGATGGCTGAATGGTCTTTGCAGCGGATTTGCCATTATCATAGCGCAGATGTTTGGTGCAAAGAAATACGACAGGATGCGGCATTATGTTGCCATGTCCATTTATCTGATGGCAGCTTTTTCCATTGCGATGACGATAGGATTCGGTCTGGCAAATAAACCAATCCTGCATCTGATGAATTCACCGGAGGAAGTATTTAATGATGTAACTGCCTACATGGGAATTATCTATGCGGGCCTTATCATTACCGGTGCGTACAATGCTCTTGCGGCATTCCTGAGAGCACTGGGGGATTCCAAATCACCACTCTATTTCCTGATCATTTCAGCAGCCATTAACGTGGTTCTGGATGTGGTGTTTATCGCAGTATTTGGAATGGGCGTTGAAGGATGTGGTTATGCGACTGTGATCGCACAGGGAATTTCCGCGGTATGCTGTCTGATTTATATTATCAAAAGATTTCCGATCCTTCATCTGGAACGAAAGAATTTTGAGATATCCTGGGGCAGTTTCGGCAGACTTCTGAAACTGGGAATCCCGATGGGACTTCAGTTTTCCATCACAGCGATCGGAACGATCATTGTACAGAGTGCGGTTAATATTTACGGACCGGTATATATGGCAGGATTCTCGGCAGCAGGCAAGATCCAGAATATTTTTGCCACAGTATTTACTTCATTTGGAGCCACTATTGCAACTTATGTCGGACAGAATCGTGGTGCAGGTAAGATGGATCGTGTGAAAAACGGTGTGCGCTATACACAGTTTATGATCTGGGGCTGGAGCGTTTTTGTCATGTTCCTGATGTTCTTCTTTGGAAAATATCTCACCTATCTGTTTGTAGATCCGTCCGAACAGGATGTGGTGAAGGTTTCAGTTACCTACTTCCGGACTGTGTTCTGGGCTTATCCGTTTCTGGGAAGCATCTTCCTGTATCGAAATACGTTACAGGGAATGGGATATGGACTTGTGCCGATGCTGGGCGGCGTATTCGAACTGGTGGCAAGAGCGGGAATTGTTGTGCTGATTGCAGGACATACTTCCTTTGCAGGAGTCTGCCTGGCTGACCCGACAGCCTGGATCGCGGCGTTGATTCCGCTGGTACCTTACTATTTCCATGTGATGAAGAAATATAAGAACAGAAGCCGGGTACAGGCGGTAGAGGATTAATGGATTTTTCTGCCTGATGAAAATCATTTAAGTAAAAGAAACATAATTGGAGCAGGGAACTTCCCTGCTTCTGTTATTATATGGGCTTTTTGTATATTGACTTTTTACAAATCATAAAAAACACAAAATAAGAAAAGCATTCAGAAGATTATCAGCAGATAAAATCCTGAATGCTTTTTATAACGATGAGATACATCATGAATATTCTTTTTTGCGCGCCGCACTTCGGAATGGTCCCACAGACGTTACCTCTACAGTTAACTCAGCCCAGGCACCCTTACGGCACACAAGAGCTTCTGCTTAGTGCTGCTACATTCCTGTCCTGACACGGTTCACAGATTCCTGTTGCGTAAGACCCAAACGTCAACGCCACTTATAGAGGGCAGCTCCACAGGATACAAGCCTCGGATTGGCATCACCCCTGCTGTAGCGGATTGCAGGTACAGGGCACCGCTATCTCCCCGGCTGCGCACTCTTGATTATATAGGTGAGGGGCGGTTTTGTCAAGGAAAAAGTGCCATAAGCCATATATGATTTCCTGAAAAATATTGTATCGGACAGTAACAAAAACAACAGGAATAGTAATGCAAAAGTTTTCCAACACTATTGTGTGAAAACAGTAAATATTATATAATAAACAGAAAGAAACTATCTTTATTCTGGAAACAGATATGTTATGGTGCTGTGGCGAGGTATTATGCTGCTGAAGCGAACTGCTACAGGTGGAAAAGCCAGCAGACAGGATCTTTTTTCAGAGAACAGCACATAAATATACGGCGTGTCTAACTGCGGATATGGATAATTGTTAAAACACAGAAATGGAGGATACGATCATGATTAAAAGAATAGGTATGCTTACCAGTGGTGGTGACTGTCAGGCATTGAATGCCACAATGCGAGGAGTAGTAAAGGGACTGACCAACAATGTGGATGAACTGGAAGTTTACGGATTTGACGATGGATATAAGGGGCTTATCTATGGAAAATACCGCATGCTTACAGCCAAAGACTTCTCAGGAATCCTGACACAGGGGGGAACAATCCTCGGAACTTCCAGACAGCCGTTCAAGCTGATGCGTGTTCCGGATGAGAACGGACTGGATAAAGTGGAAGCAATGAAGCAGACTTATTATAAACTCTGCCTCGACTGTCTCGTAATCCTCGGCGGTAACGGAACGCAGAAAACAGCCAATCTTCTGAGAGAAGAAGGACTGAACATTATCCACCTTCCGAAAACAATTGACAATGACATTTATGGCACAGATATGACCTTTGGTTTCCAGAGTGCGGTAAATATTGCGACGAATGCCATTGACTGTATCCACACCACGGCTTCTTCCCACGGACGTGTATTTATTGTAGAGATCATGGGACATAAAGTTGGAAGCCTGACTCTTCATGCCGGTGTTGCAGGCGGTGCAGATATCATCCTGATTCCGGAAATCCCGTATGATATCAAAAAGGTTACAGCAGCGATCCAGAAACGTGCAAAAGCAGGCAAACGCTTCACAATTCTTGCAGTTGCAGAAGGTGCCATTTCCAAAGAAGACGCAGAACTCCCGAAGAAGAAATATAAAGAGAAACTGGAAGCAAGAGCAAAGAAATATCCGTCTGTTTCCTATGAGATCGCAGATCAGATTTATAAAGAAATCGGAAGTGAAGTACGTGTCACCGTACCAGGACATACACAGAGAGGTGGAGAACCTTGCCCGTATGACCGTGTTCTTTCCACAAGAATCGGTGCAGGTGCAGCACAGTCCATCATTGACGGTGTGTATGGTGTCATGATCGGTGTGGTAAACGGCAAAATTAAACGTGTGCCGTTGGAAGAATGTGCAGGCAAATTAAAAATGGTTTCTCCGAAAGACCAGCTTGTACTCGCTGCCAAACAGATCGGAATCAGCTTCGGCGATTAATTTACAGGTCGGACAGGATTTGCGGTTTGGCACTGTATAAAAATCATTCTATAATAAGAATAAGATAAGAAAACAATACTTGACTGAAACGTACGTTTTCGTTTAAACTACAAGAGCGTATGCTGATATCAGATTTTTTATCTGATATTAATACAACAGCAATTCAGAAAAATACCGCCGCGGGAATCTTTTCCGCGGCGGCTGTGATGATAAGATAGGAGTTTGTTCATGAGTTATACTGCCCTTTACAGAAAATTCAGACCAGACAATTTTGACGATGTCAAGGGTCAGGATCATATAGTGACAACTTTGACCAATCAGATCAAACATAACCGCATCGGTCATGCGTATCTGTTCTGCGGAACCAGAGGAACCGGTAAAACTACTGTGGCGAAGATTCTGGCGAAAGCGGTGAACTGCGAGCATCCGGTCAATGGCAGCCCATGTAATGAATGTGCCATGTGCAAGGCAATCCAGGCCGGAACTGCCATGAATGTGATCGAGATCGATGCTGCATCCAACAATGGTGTAGACAACATCCGTGAGATCAGAGAAGAAGTTTCCTACAGACCTACAGAGGGAAACTATAAAGTATACATCATTGATGAGGTTCATATGCTTTCCACAGGTGCATTTAATGCCCTGCTGAAAACACTGGAGGAACCGCCGTCTTATGTAATGTTTATTCTGGCGACCACAGAGGCACACAAGATTCCGATCACAATCCTGTCCAGATGTCAGAGATATGACTTTCACAGAATTACAATTGATACGATTGCTGCCCGCCTTGATGAACTTCTGAAGATCGAAGGTGTGGAAGCAGAGGAAAAAGCTGTCCGCTATGTTGCCAAAGCCGGGGACGGTTCCATGCGAGATGCACTCAGCCTTCTGGATCAGTGTATTGCTTTTTATCTGGGACAGACACTGACTTATGACAAGGTCCTTGATGTTCTGGGAGCTGTGGATACCGAAGTGTTCAGTAAATTACTGCGTAAAGTTCTGGCAGGTGATGTGACTTCTGCGATCAGGATCCTTGAAGATCTGATTGTCGGGGGCAGGGAACTCAGCCAGTTTGTGGGCGATTTCACATGGTATATGCGAAATCTGCTTCTTGTAAAGACTTCTGACAATCCGGAGGAGGCAATTGATGTCTCCTCCGAAAATCTGAAACTTCTGAAAGAAGAAAGCGAGATGACCGACAGCGATACGCTGATGCGTTATATCCGCATTTTTTCAGAATTGCAGAATCAAATCAAATATGCAGGATCCAAGCGAGTGATGCTGGAGGTGGCACTGATCAAACTGTGCCGTCCGCAGATGGAGCAGGATCAGCTCTCCGTACTGGAACGCGTGCGGAGACTGGAAAAGCAGCTGGCATCGGGCGTGGTGGTAAGACAGCAGGACACCGGTGGTTACACACCGGAGGGCAATTTTGACTATCAAAATCCGGTAAATGTGGCGGCTCCGGGAGGCATAGATCCGGATGGAACAGCAGGCAGCACAGACCCGGCAAAGCTTCAGCAGGCAGCACCGGAAGATCTGCAGAAGATCGTCGGTATGTGGCGGACGATCCTGGCACAGACTTCAGGGCGTTTCCGTGTGGTTCTGGCAAGTGCCGTTCCGAAATTTAATACAGAAAAAGAAGATGGTACGCTTTATATCGTATTTTCTGATTTTCTGGGAGAGACTTATGTCAATGATCCGAAGAAAGCAGAAGTACTCGAGCAGATCATTGCAGCGAAAACAGGCAGGCAGGTCAAAGTCAAGATGATTCTGCAGGCAGATGAGCATGTGGCAAATACCAGACTTTCCAAAGTGCAGGTCGAGGAGGCACTTGAAAATCTGGTCCATGCAGATATAGAAATAGAAGATGACTAATAGAAAGATTATTCAGGAGGATTAGAAAATGGCAAAACGTGGAGGATTTCCGGGCGGAGGTATTCCGGGCAATATGAACAATCTGATGAAACAGGCACAGAAAATGCAGCGTCAGATGGAAGAAAACCAGAAAGCACTGGAAGAGAAAGAGTTTACGGCAGCAGCAGGCGGCGGCGTGGTAGAAGTGACGATCTCCGGTAAGAAAGAAGTGACCAAAGTTTCGCTCAAAGAAGAAGTCGTAGATCCGGATGATATCGAGATGCTCGAAGATCTGATTATGGCAGCTACCAACGAAGCTCTGAGAAAAGTAGAGGAAGAGACCAACGCAGTCATGTCAAAACTGACAGGCGGACTTACTGGTATGGGTGGAGGATTTCCGTTCTGATGGATTATTATAGCAGTCATATCACAAAACTGATCGAAGAACTGTCCAAACTGCCGGGTGTGGGGGCGAAATCAGCCCAACGCCTGGCGTTTCATATTATTAACCGTCCGATCGAGGAAGTGCAGCGGCTCTCGGATACGATCATCGATGCAAGGAAGAACGTCAGATACTGTAAAGAATGTTTTACGCTGACAGACGATGAGCTCTGCCCGATCTGCAAGAACGATGCAAGAGACCACAAGACGATCATGGTCGTGGAAAATACAAGAGATCTGGCGGCGTACGAGAAGACCGGCAAGTATGACGGTGTCTACCATGTTCTGCACGGGGCAATCTCACCGATGCTCGGCATCGGACCGGGGGACATAAAATTAAAAGAGCTGATGACAAGACTTCAGGGCGATGTCAATGAAGTGATCATTGCTACCAATTCCAGCCTAGAAGGTGAGACAACGGCGATGTACATCAGCAAGCTGATCAAGCCAACCGGTATCAAAGTCAGCCGGATTGCCAGCGGGGTACCGGTGGGCGGAGATCTGGAATATATTGATGAAGTTACTCTGCTGCGTGCCCTGGAAGGCCGCGTGGAGCTGTAATGAGGACAAAATGCATGTAAGATCAGTCATGCAGTTTCAAAGTATCTGCGAAGAAAGGTTATAGCCGGGAGCAATTTCGTCAATGGCATGAGCGATCCCACGGGAAATCTGCGAGGCGAGCGGCATCACGGCAGACAGCCGTGTTGACTGCAGTACCAGATGTGAAAACGGAGAAAAGGATGCTACGATTCCGGTCACAAAAAAGTCACCGACTGCAATCAGATTTTTGTCGACGCCGGCACCGGGACAGAGACTTCCTTTGCCGGCCGTAATGCAGCCAAGATGTTCTTTTGTTCCAAAGGAAGCATCGACAGCGATCAGCGGATGATCCGGAAAATGTAGATGGATCGCATCGATGGTTTCCTCAAGATTGAGGGCATGAACAGGCATCTTCAGTGTACCAAACACGGGGATGCTTTTTTTGTACCGTTCTTCTAGGGCACTGCCGACCATCGGACCTAAGCTGTCACCGGTCACACGGTCACTTCCGATGCATAGAAGGACAGGTGCGATATCTGAAAAACCGTTTTTTATCAGAATTTTAGAAAGATAATTTCCGAGAAGCTCTGCGGTATCGGAAGAGCCTGCATTAAAATAGCAGATCGTATCGGAAGAAAACATGATTGTCATCCCTCTCTTAAAAATTTGTAAAGCGGACATTTACAATCCGCTTCTCTACGTTCAAAATTCGTAATTATATATGATTCTTAAAATTGAGAAATATTCTCACCAAATGTATCATACCGCACTTATCTGCAAAAGAAAAGTGATAATTGTTTCTCGACAACAGAAAATTATATCAGAAGTGGGAGTCTTCTCGACTGAGATAAACATTGACAAGGGAGGAAAACAATGCCATAATACCGCATGAGATAGTATTTGCAGGCAAAGCTATACTCGTACTGAATGAAAAAAATCAAACATTACAATGTAGATCCCGGGGACAGAGAAAATTCTCAGAACTTGGACAGGGAAAATCAAAAAACAGAGCTTATATTTAAAACGATTAAAGTAAGACTTTGAAAACAGGGAAATGAAGCAGCATTTTCAGGGTCACTTTATGCCTTGAAGGTGCTTTTTTAGTTGGATTGAAAGAGTCAACTGACTTGATTTTTCTGTGAGCATGGAAAGGAATTAGAAATGACAGTAGAAATGTTAAAAGGTAAAATTCACCGGGCGACCGTTATTCAGGCGGAGCTGGATTATGTGGGAAGTATTACCGTGGACGAAGAACTTCTGGAAGCAGCAGGAATTTTAGAATATGAAAAAGTGCAGATCGTGGATGTGAACAATGGAAGCCGGTTTGAAACGTATACAATCTGCGGGGAACGCGGAAGTGGCATGATCTGTTTAAATGGTGCAGCAGCACGCTGTGTCAGCACTGGAGATAAAATTATTATCATGGCTTATGGACAGTATGATCCGGAAGAGGCGAAGAACCATAAACCATCCGTTGTGTTCGTAGATGAGAAAAACAAGATCAGCAGAATTTCATGTTACGAAAAACATGGACAGTTGGGGTGATATCAGTATTGATCTGAACCAGACCTGTATTCGTGACAGGATTCTGT
>OLPG01002618.1_pt1 | contig 12417 bp, 7 predicted proteins | sample 1672311 | NCBI WGS metagenome assembly OLPG01 (sample SAMEA3136670, study PRJEB25190) | human gut metagenome | biome: human gut; feature: human-associated habitat; material: faeces | place: Austria | collected 2013
ATCGCAGGCGCAGATCGACGCCCGCCAGCACGCTTTCGACAACCAGCCCGACCCGACCACGCTCGTCAGCCGCGAAGAAATCCGCGCGGCCCTGCTCGACCGTCACACCACGGCCACGCAAGACAAGCTCGACGCGGCGCACGTGGCCATTTGCGGCTGCGGTGGCCTCGGATCGACGATTGCGGTGGCGTTGACCCGCATTGGCGTCGGTCACCTGCATTTGATTGATTTTGACCGCGTGGATATGACGAATCTGAATCGTCAGCAGTATTTTTTGAAGGATCTTGGGCAGTACAAGACGGAAGCATTGCGCAGTAACTTGCGTCAGATCAATCCTTTTATCGATATCACCATTGATACCGTGAAAGTGACCGACGAGAACGTGCCGATGCTGTTCGACAATGAAGATATTATTTGCGAAGCGTTCGACGTGCCGGAAAACAAGACGATGCTGGTGAATGCCGTACTTGAGAATCTGCCGAACAAGAAGTTGGTGAGTGCTTCTGGAATGGCGGGATTCCGCAGTTCCAATTTGGTGAATACTCGTCGCGTTTCGAAGAATTTCTACTTCTGCGGCGACGGCGAAACCGCTCCGGTGCCGGGCGCTGGTCTGATGGCACCGCGCGTGGGTGTGGTCGCCTGCCACGAAGCCAATATGATCACTCGCTTGATTCTCGGCGAAGAAGACGCCTGACAGCGAAACGCAAACGCAAGTTGCAATCGCAAATCGCAACGAATGACACGACACTAATCGCATAGTAAGGATTAACCATGAGCACCGAAAACACGATCACCACCGCGGAAAAAGACTTCGCAGCGGCACCGAATGCCACACTCGACGAGCTGGTCGGCACCACCACGAACACCGCACTGCTGCCGGAACCGGATGCGCACGCGTATGACGAAATCGCCACCGGTGACGCCGATCCGTTGATCCTCGGCGGACACAAGTTCACGAGCCGTTTCATTCTCGGTTCCGGCCGCTACGATCTGAACCTCATCAAGGCGACCATTGAGAACGCGGGTACGCAAATCGTCACCATGGCGCTGCGTCGCTGCCGCACCACCGAAAACAATCTGCTCGACTACATTCCGAAGGGCATCACCATGCTGCCGAACACGTCCGGCGCACGCAATGCCGAGGAAGCGGTGCGTATTGCCCGTCTCGCGCGCGAAGTGTGCCAGACGGATTTCGTGAAGGTGGAGATCGAGCATGAGGCGAAGTATCTGCTGCCCGACAATGAGGAAACCATCAAAGCCACGAAACAGCTGGCAAAAGAAGGCTTCGTGGTCATGCCGTACATGTTCCCCGATCCGATTGCGGCGAAGCGTCTTGAAGACGCAGGTGCGGCTTGCGTGATGCCGCTTGGCGCGATGATCGGCTCGAATAAGGGTCTGCGTGCACGCGATTTCATTGAAGTGATTATCAAGAATTCCAATGTTCCGGTGATTATCGACGCTGGTATTGGCCGTCCGAGCCAGGCTGCGGAAGCCATGGAAATGGGCGCGGACGCGGTGATGGCATACACGGCCATCGCTTCCGCCGGCAATATTCCGCTGATGGCACGCGCGTTCAAGAAGGCGATCGAAGCTGGTCGTGAAGCGTATTTGTCTGGTTTGGGCAAGGTTACGGAAGATCATGCCGTGCCGTCCAGCCCAACGAACGAGGCCGACTACATCGGCTAAAGTGCGCTGAATCCCATAATGGGGATTCGCGCAAAGACCATACTGAAAAGGGGCGTTTGCCGAACGTATGTGATGCACTCACGTTCGGCAGACGCCCCTTACTTGTATCCTGCGTTACCCGCAAACGCTACTGCTGCAAGGCTTCCTTAAGATCGCGATTCTGGAATCGTTCGTGCAGCAGGCAATATCCGCCGAACGCAACCAGCCAAATCAGACCGGCGATCGCAGAACCAATCGTGTCCGCCGACAGGAACAACGTGACATACACGAGCACAAAGAACGCGATCGCAATCCAATCAAGCACCTGCCAAGCGGGCATGACGAAACCGTCTGGCAGAAAATCGCTGCTCTGACGATACTTGTGGTGGGCGAGCATCGTCAGCACGTAAATAAAAATCACCACAGCGCTGGCGGCCGAAGCAAACAGCACGAACGCGCCGGAAATGCCTGGAATCGCGTTGATGATCGGGGAGAACAGAATCATGCAACCCGAAACGACAATCGCCTTCGCAGGCACCTTGTGTTCGGAAACTTCAGCCAAACGAGCCATCGCAGGCGACTCAGAATCCGAAGCGAGCTGATACAAGTGGCGCCCGGCCGAATAAATCAGCGAATTCAACGCCGACGCGGCAGCCGTAATCACCACGAAGAACACCAGTGCGGCAGCCCAATCAAGACCCGCATATTTGAATACCATGATGAACGGCGAACCGAACGAGCCGTCGGAATTCTCGTGGAAATTACGCCACGGCACAATAGCCATGATCGCGATCAGCGCACCCACGTAGAAGATCAGAATACGCATGATCAGCTCGTTCACGGCCTTCGGCAGCACCTCGCGCGGATTCTGCGTTTCCGACACCGTGACACCCACGAATTCGATGAGCTGGTAGGCGAAGAACACCATTTGGAAGCTCATGAAGAAGTTCATCCATCCGTTCGGCGCGAGCTGGAAGCCGTCGGTGATGTTCGTGAGGCTCACTGTGGCGCCCGACACTGTGCCGTCTACGCCCTCGATATGCGTGGCAGGGTAGCTGAAGCCGATGATTAGCATCACGATGGCGGTGACAATCAGGCCGACGATCAGCGTGATCTTAATCATGGAGAACCAGAATTCCGCCTCGCCGAACACTTTCACCGCAATCAGATTGATGCCAGTGAGCGCCACGAGGAAGCACAGTTCGATCAGCCACTTCCACGAGTTCAGGTCTATGCCGAATGTGCCGAAGAACGTTACGAAATACGTGCTTACGGCAGTGATTTCGGTCATGCCGGTCAGAATGAGCACGATCCAATACGTCCAGCCGGCGAACTTGCCCCACCCGCGGCCGAGATAGCGCGTGATGAAATTGATGAACGTGTGCTGGCTGGGGTCGCTGTACATCATTTCGCCGATGGCACGCATCAGCAGGAACATGATCAGGCCGACGCCGATGTACACGAAAATGATGCTCGGACCGGTCAGTGCAATCGACTTGCCGGAGCCTAAGAACAGGCCGGTGCCGATGGTGCCGCCGATGGCGATGAACTGGACGTGGCGGTTTTTCAGGCCTCGCTCCATTTCATTGCTTTGGTCGAGGCTTTCGACGGATTTGATGTGCGCGGTTTCCGTCGCGCCGGACGTGCTTGTACCGGTTTTTTCGGTTTTCGTATTCCCAAAAGTCATAATGTTCACACCCTACCGCGGGAGCCGCACAATCTCCGTCATTGTTCGCACCGCGAAACACACCCATATGCCTTATATGTGGCAGATTCGCATCTTTTCAAAAACTGATTTTCACTATATGTGGCAGACCATCTTGAATGCAAGGTAGTTAGAGGGGATAAATCATACCCTCTAACCTCTTTTTTTCCGCGGGACTCTGCCACATATAGCGCAAACCATATTTGCCGCATGCCAGATGGGGGGCATTTTATGCAAATCGCGGGGTAGCCTGCCCGAAAAACCCACATGTCAATCAAGCAGACGAATGGTTTCACTCATCAACAGTCGGGGACGGGATCGCCTTGTCGAGCTTGTCTAGCAAGGAAGCGTTGGCGCGCTCCAGTTCGTCGATACGGCGTGCCTGCTGCTTGATGATGATGTCAGCGGTATCACCGTCGAGCGCGCCAATCGAAACATGCGCGCCGACAGCGCCTTCGGACATAACGGGAACGCTCGAATCCGGAACACCGGACGCCATATTGTCAAGATTCCGCCTCGTCACCAAAGTACGCTTGTACCGTTCAACGAGCTGCGCAATGATCTCGCTGTCATCCAGGTGATCGTTGCCGCTCACTGATTTGATGGCGGCGGCCTTCCAACGAGCCACGCTGCGTTCGATGCGCTTGTACCCGACCAGTTCCGGCGGCAATCCCGCCTCACGGAAGATTTTGGTCGGAGATTCCCCCGCAAGATATCGGATGGTGCACACCTGCTTGAAAGCATCGGAATAGGTGATACGATTACGCGTCACATTCGCCACCGCCGGTAATTCCCGCAACAGCCGAATCTCCTCATCGCTGAATACTCCGCCGCCACGCACGGCATACCTCCCATCCTGTGTCTCCATTGCTCACTTCTCGTGGATATGCTTTATGATTCTATGGCCCGCTTGCCGTACGATACCCTCGTTTTTCCCCTCTCTTCGGAGACTGTCTGTGACTACCTCGCATCCACGGTTCAGCTTGTTGCAACACGTCGCACCAACCCGCACTGTCCCCTCGAAAAATATCCTCATCTGATGTGGATGACACCCAACAGAAGTTCCCGCGGGGCTGGGTCGGATCGTAAGATAGTCGGGTCGCGGGCGCACACAAAAGGGCCAACCCGGTTGGATTGGCCCCTGCATAGCTTTTGGCGTTACCGCCTTGTGGGTTTAGTGCATGCGCTGACGGCTCTTAACCGCAACGGTCACACCAGCACCGGCCACGAGCAGCGCCACGACGGTGAACAGCGTGGTGCCCGCAGCACCGGTGAGCGGCAGCTGGGCGATGGACTTGACGTTCTTCACGGTCTTTTCAGACGTGTCGACCAAGCCAAAAGCATCCTTACCGAAAGTGGCTTCGCCATTCTCGTCAATGGTGACAGTGAACGACGGCAAGAAAGTGTTCATATAACCCTGCGGTGCCCGAGTCTCCGTAACCGTGTAAGTACCTGCCTTCAAGCCAGAGAAGGTGACGTTACCGTTCTTGCCAGAAGCCTGAGACGTGCCGTATTCCCGACCATTCAGGGTCGGAAGCACACCAGTCTGGCCGTCAGCTACAGACAGCTTAAAGATTGCGCCTGCAAGCACATTATTATCGTTATCGCGCTTCAAGAAGTTGAAGGAGAACAGCTTGGTCGACACGGTGGCATAAGACGAATCATTCTTGACCAACTTGTTGTTCACCTCACCTGCGGCTTCGGAATTCACTTCAGCCTTGTAGGTAACGACAATGGTCTTGCCGGCAAGCTCAGCAAGCTTCTCGGCCTTCACCGTAACAGTGAATTCTTTGCTACCATCACCCTTGTTCTGATTCAGTTTGGTGAAATCAGTAGTGAAGTAATCGCTAAAAAGAATGGACGTTCCATCAACAGTTGCTTTAAAGGAACTGACGTCGATAGTCAGACCCTTACCCGGAATATCATGGAAAACAAAGGATTCCGGCTTCGGGTTTGCCACATGACCAGTCAAGGTGTAGGTCAGCTTCTGGCCGAGAGAAATGTTCTTGTCAGAGACATCCTTGCGCGGCTCCTCAACGGCGGTATTCTTGAAGTTCACCGTAGCGCCTTCAGCCGGATTGGTAAGGACACCGTTATTGACCGTTCCAGAAGAAACAATCATCGGGACAGCCTTGGTCACTCCAGGAGTTGCGGCAGAATTGTCCACGACAAGATAGATGCCAGCATGCAGAGAAACCGTGGCCGAATTACCATTCACCGTAAATGCCGGAGTCGGATTAACAGCAGACAGACCCGTCTGCTGAGCCAGCGCATCAGCGAACTTGCGAGTGTTTTCAGGATTGTTCCACGGACGAGTGGTAGCCGACTGATCAAGCTGGCCGTCAGCTAAAGCCTTAGCAAGATTGTCGATGCCGATCTTGTTGTAATTAGTGCCTAACGCCGTTCCCAATGCAGCATCCACTTGGGTCTTGTTAGCCGTGTAGGTCTGAACACCGTATCCGTCAGTACCATACTTGACGTAATCGCCAATCTTGTAGAAGCTCAGCTGACGATTAGTCAACTGCTCAGCTTTGTCAGCGGTGAACGTGAACGTTGCGGTACTATCCACCACTGTGCCATCGGCCTGTGCGCTGGCTGCACCCAGGGCCATGCCACCGAGCAGCGTCGCAGCGGCGGCGATGCCGGCGAAAAGTTTCCTCATCTTCATGAGAATCCTCTCTTCCTTATTGTTTGATTACTTGTTTTTGCAATCGCGGGAGGCGGGAACCCAACTTGCTCCCGCGATCCGCAAATCTTGAATTATCGGCTGGAACGCCCTCGAGTTGGCAGACGTTCCGACCATGCACAGCGATTCAGACGAGTCGCTTCTTGCCGTTCCACACACCAGCAGCGCCGATGAGCAGCACCGCAAGCCCGCCGACCACACCGCCGACGAACAGCCACTGACGATCCGTCATCCCGCCCGTCAACGGCAGCGCCGATACCGCCACATACGTATTGGTGAATCTGGCGACATCCGCAGACTTATCAACAGGCTCGCCGTTGTCGTCCTTGACTTGCTTGATGCTCACTGTTGGCGTGCCCATATCGGCAGGAACCGTCACGGTTACCGTGTATTCCGCCTGGGAATAGTGCAGGCCGGCAATGGCGTTGGTGGGCTTGGTTTCCTTCACCGTGTAGGTGTAGGTGCCATCGGTCTTGTATACGATCTTGCCGAAGCTCGCCTCGTAATTTGCGGTACTCGTGCCGATCGCGACGGAAGCTGGAACAGGCAATGGAGCGTTCTGGGTTGAGCCAGAGCCGATAATGGTGAAGTTGAAGGAGTCATCTTTCTTCCATTCACGACCGCTGATGCTCTTGGCCACCTTGATCGAACCTTCAGCCAGAGTCGACTTCTTGTGAGTGTTGGCGACAGTGACGTTCCACTCCTTCACATTGTCAGCCGTATTCGCGTCGGAATTGGCTTTCCACAGCTCGTCGGCAGTGATTGTCACGTCTTGGGTCTTGTAAGAAGTTTCGTAGCCTGTAACAGCCTTTTCGACCACCTTATAAGTGTGACCGGGAGCTAGGTTTTCGAAAGTTGCCTTCCACCCCGTATCAGCCGTTGCCGTAGCTTCGCGTCCCGAATCTTTTCCGTCGATCTGCAGTGTAAACGTCACCGATTTAGGATTGCCTTCTGCGCTTTCCTCGCCATCAGCGCCGTACCACTTCTTCTGCACTGTGATGACACCGGTCTTGACCTGATCGACAGGCTGTTCCGCATAAGACGTATCACTGCAGGCGTGCGTTTCACCGTCACCCGAGTAGGCCAAGCATGCGCTGTCGTTGGTATAGAAACCAGGCTTACCTGCAGACGTGACATTATCGGCAGCGTCAGAACCTGCACTACCAATCACGTTGTTATAGCCATCCTGATTGGCGTTCTTTTTCGCCGCATAATCGTCATACGCCTCCTGCGTAGGCTTGATGTCGAACTGCAGCGTGTAAGTCACACCGTTAAGAAGTGGCTCCGAGCTCTTCGGCGATGCGGTAATCGTCTTACCCTTCACATTGATATTCCATTGCGTAGTTACGTTAGTGCCACCATTGGTAACCACTTGTGCGGTTTCTGCAGGATTGGCATCAGCAAATTCTGCATATTCCGACAGCGTATCCTGAATGGTCACGCCGGTATATCCGTTGGTGGTCGTAATGGTTTGCTGAATGTCTTTGAAAACCTTCGACAGTTCAGAAGCCGTACTGGCGGTCTTGTAGTAGCCCTTGTCCGAGCCGCCACTAAGCGTTACACCAAACGAATTATCCCAAGCAATACTTCCATAATTCGGATAATTGCTGGACACCGCATTCATAAACACATTGGCTTTGCGTGTCTTATCTGACTGCCAATTGCACGAAGTTACGCTCGTTTTAGCACCAGAGAAGATGCCTACGCTGTACACACCAACATTCGCACCTTTCAGTTGCTTAGCGGTCTCCAATGTATTGTTCGCAACAGTATTGTCGAATGCACTACTCTTAGTCGGCACACCATCGGTAAAGAACACTACATACTTGATTGCATTAGTTCGCGGGTCCTTATCCAAGGTGGACTTAGCTTTGCTGAAACCATCCGCAGTATTAGTGGCACCCTGGGGCTCTAAGTTTTTGACCTCAGCTTTCAGTGTCGGTACGTCAGATGTAAGTTCGCTTAGCGTAGATGCAGAATTAGCAAAGCTCACCAACGAAACCTGTACTTTGTTATCAGCGTTTGCGATTGTCTTATTCTGCGTATCAACGCCATCTAAGAAAGTGGTCACTGCCGCCTTCAGCGCTGTAGAGCGAACAACATTATCGCCTCTGCACGGGTCGAAGAAGGAGGGCTGATGATCATTCATGCAGTAGTTCATCGAGCCGCTGTTATCGAGCACTAGTGCGATGTCGACTGGCTGGGAGACGGTTTGCGAGGTGCTGGATCGCTTGCCCGTCACGTTGAGGTTCAACGTGTACGTATCGTTGTCACCCTTCTTCTTGGCGATGGTCTTATGATGTTCCGGAGTTCCCAAAGGATCCGGATGGGCAGTCACCGTGAAGTGGCCCTGCACCGTACAATCGGCCGCAACAGTCATGTCAACGTAACGACGTTCACTTCCATCTGTCTGAATCGTAGGGCTGGAAACAACCTTGCCATTGTCAGTGCCTTCGAATGTCACGTCATACTTAGACCAGTCACCTGGAGTACCTTCCAAGTAGAAGCGAACCTTCTTCTTTTCGCCTGCGCTAGCGAGGATCGGTAAGGTACCGCTCTCTGCCGTGTTCGACGAAATCGGATCCGATTCAAGACTTCCGGCTTCATTATTCGAAACACCAGCCTTAAACGTTGTATTCGTATTCGTGTCGCCACTTGCCAAACCATTGACAGTGACCTTCGCAACAGCCTGCGAGAAAATAACGCCGAACGCCGCACCCTGCCTTGAGCCATAACCACTGTTCTTCATCTCAATGGAAACCTGAGTTGGAGCGGACGTTGTATACAGACGAATGCCTTGAGGCACGCTGTCCTCATCCTTACCCGTGCAAGTTACAGTTTTACCATCAATCGAAAATTGCGGATCACAGAAACTATACTTGCTATCGCTTGTTGGATTTGGATAAGATCCCAGTTGCCTAATCGCGGAACTGGAGGTGTACACCATTCGCTCGTTTTTGTTAGTGCTTTCCGCGTCCGCCATAACGAACGAATACTGCAGATTAGATACATTCTGACCGTTTTTAGTAATGGTGATATCTGAAAGCTGTATCTTCGAATCGTCCTGATTTCCATCGCGTTGATACAGCGCGGGCTTGCTTCCGGTTGGGAAATCAGAATATCCCTCAACCCCGAAGATTGCGTGATGTCCAGCTTCACCTGGGTATTTACGATTATCCCACGTTGGCACTCCACTGGCGACGACCGTACGTTTGCCGGAATAATACGCGGTAAATGACATGGTCAGGCCGCCGCCGAGATTCACGGTCATTTTTTGACCGGCTTTTGTTTTGGCGGTGTTTGAGTCGAACTTGGACATATCAAGCCAGCACACGCGCTGCAAAGCATTCGTTCCAGCGTAAATACAGTTGGAATCAGTAGCATCCGCCACTACGGAAGGGCTGTTTTGCTCGGCGTTGACAGTTTGCGGATTGGACTGTGCAGTGGTATCAGTCTGCGAGTTCGCATCCGAAGATGTAGCATCTCCGACATTTGCCGCATTCGCCGTGTTCACGTCGGCATCCGCACCAGTGTTGGTATCGGATTCAGTGTCTGCGGTACCGGTGGCAGTATCGCCCGCATTATCTGCATCCGTGCCGTCCGCAGCATTCTTGCCATCAGTCGACTCGTTAGCAGTAGTCGCGCTTTGATCCGTGGTGGTTTCCACAGTGGCCGGCGTATCTTCCGCAAGAGCGGCGGAAGTGGTGGCGTAGCCCATGCCGCCGAGCATGGCGATCGCAACGATGACAGCGACTATTCGTTCAGCAAAGCTCCTCTCGGGCTTTGCCTGTTGTATTCGCGCATGCCTCATCTGCTACCTCCCCTTACACACCGTGCGCATGTGCACGATTCACATCTTCATCACCAGTCACGCATCCAGCCGCCGCGGATACACTTCCAGCGTTCCAATCTTGAACAGTAAAAGAAAAGGGGAATGGATACATACACCCTAAACGCGGGAGATTCGGGGTATGAAATAGCCTCGAAACCAAGTGATAGCAACGTTTCCAGCTATCTGCACTACCCGAAATTCACATAAGTCCGACGCCCGACGAAGCAATATTATTCATACGACCGCAAACAGCACGGACGCCGACACAGCATGCCACCGCAACGACTAGCCACGTTTCGGCCACCACGCCGCATGTCTGCGAATATGCCACGGCCGTCTGCGCAGCCAAACCAGCAACAGACCAAGCAACAATGTGGTCACCGCGGCCGCAATCGCAATCGTCCGCGCGTCCTTTGCCGCATTCCGTTCCTCGGGAACCACTCCAGGAATCGCGGAACGCACCGCCGAAACCAGCAACCGGTGGGTGTTCACCCCGTACGGCGTGCAGGTCATCAACGTCACCCGGTCCTCACCGGGCACGATCTTCAACTTCGAAGTGTCATTCGGTTCGATCACCGAAATGCGATCCACCTTGTAGCCGAGCGTACGGCCCATCACTTCGATGTAGAAATAGTCGCCGACACGCATCTCATCCAAACGCGTGAACATCATCGCCTCAACCAGCCCACGGTGGCCGGTGATCACCGCATGCGTGCTCCGCCCGCCCACTGGCAGACTGCTGCCATACAGATGGCCCGCGCCGGAAGCGAGCGCCGACTGCGACGTGCCATGGTAGATCGGCAGACGTACGGAAATCTTCGGAATGCGGATGGTGCCCATCACGCCGCTGCCCGAATCGAGCAAACTTTGATATTCCGCATCCTTCGCACTGGCACTATTTGATTCCGCAGCACCAGATTCACTGGACTGCGAGCTGCCCTGCACTTGGGAGAACGGGTCTTGAGCCTCGCCGAGAATCGGCTGCCCCGAAGCCGCAAGCCGCCTGTTATATGCCTTGGCCGCGGCAAACGCCTCATCAGCCTGGGGGTAAGGCCAGCCGGCAACCGCCTGCGCGGACCGGTCCGACGTATTCCGTAGCTCCCGCGCCGACTGATACTGCAGAAATGTAGGAAACCCGCCGATGCCTATCGCAAGAATAATCAACAGCGCCGCAACCACCCGCATGGCAATGACTTTCCTGCGATCCCTGCGCCACTGCCGCACCTCATCGGCAATGTCGACCGCCTCTTCGAAAGACGGTTCCCGATAGCGCTCCACCTGCTGTTGCCGCATGTCCGTCACTGGATGAACTTCCGCAGCACGCGTTCCAGCTCATCGATACGCAACGCCTGTTTGGCGATGAGCAGATCGCATTTGTTGATGGTCAGTTGCGCCTGCGCAAGCTTTGCCGCCATATCCTGCGATTCGTCGGCTTCAGTTAGATCATTCGTCTCCCCTTCGTGCGTAACCCCTTGCAGTTCGGCGATCGATAAATCGTCTTCGACATCCTGCAGATAATGATTCATAGCCCCTTTCCTCTTTCGACGCTCATCACGTTCCTGCTGCTTCCAGCGCGCGATGCACCGCTCCACACGCTTGTAGCCGATCAGCTTCGGATCAAGCCCCGCTTCACGGAAAATGGCTGAGGGTGATTCGCCGGCGTTATAACGGCACATCACTTCCACCCGGAAACAGTCTGAATAGCGGATATGCGACGCACTCACGCTTTTGACCGCCGGCAGGCTGGACAGATACGCACGCTCCTTTGCGGTAAATTTGCCATCAATCATTTTTTCTGCCCCTTATACTGCTACTGCCTGAACAGCTTGGTTCAGAATCATATCGGAGCTTTCCCCATTGGCACCCTCGTTAAAACCCTCGAATAAAAAATCCCATTCCCTCCAATAAAAAAGGAGTCCTATCTTACAAACAAAACAGTTCCGCCATTTTGCACAGATAGTAACGCTCATAGAATTACCCCCCCCCCCATAAAATTTACAAAAACTTAACCTTGCCCCAGAGTGCCCTTTGGCTCATCATGGGGCATCACGTCCTCGAACACCGTCATGCAGACTCACTAGGCTAGAAACATGACGCAAGAGCTCGTTTCATTGACTATCATCATGGCGGTGGCGGCCGTCAGCCCGATTGTGGCGCAGCTGATTCCGGGAAGATTCATTCCGCAAACCGTACTGCTGCTCGCCGCCGGAGCCACGCTCGGCCCGTACGGACTGGGCATAATCGGAGTGAACGACGCCGTGAAACTCTTGAGCGAGCTCGGCATGGCGTTCCTATTCCTGCTCGCCGGCTATGAAATCGACCCGAAACGACTCGCCGGACATCAAGGCAAAGTCGGCCTTGTCACATGGATCATCACCTTGGGGCTCGCCGGACTCGTCGTGACCCTTCTTCCATTCTTCGCAAAGCAGGGCATCAACGGCATCGCCACGGTAATCGCACTTACCACCACCGCTCTCGGCACGCTCATGCCGATTCTCAAGGAACGCAACCTCGAAGGCACCCCCATCG
>OLPG01002637.1_pt1 | contig 12331 bp, 12 predicted proteins | sample 1672311 | NCBI WGS metagenome assembly OLPG01 (sample SAMEA3136670, study PRJEB25190) | human gut metagenome | biome: human gut; feature: human-associated habitat; material: faeces | place: Austria | collected 2013
TAGATGTAGTAATGGGATTAGAAAATAGAATAGTATATGATATAGTAGATGTTGTTGAAGGAAAATGTAAACTAAGACAAGCATTAATAAAAGATAAAAGATTTAAAGAATTATATTTATTGCCTGCAGCACAAACAAGAGATAAAAGTGCAGTAAATGAAGAACAAATGATAGAATTAACAAATAAATTAAAAGAAGAATTTGATTATATACTTGTAGATTGTCCTGCAGGAATTGAACAAGGTTTTAAAAATGCAATTGCAGGAGCAAATAGAGCAATAGTAGTAACAACGGCAGAAATATCATCAATAAGAGATGCTGATAGAATCATAGGATTATTAGAATCAGCAGAAATAAAAAATCCAGAACTAGTAATAAATAGAATTAGACCTAATATGGTAAGAAAAGGTGAAATGATGGATGTCGATGATATTGTTGATTTATTGTCTATTGATTTAATAGGTGTAGTTCCAGATGATGAATATATAATAACACAAACAAATAAAGGTGAGCCAGTAATTCAGAACAGAAAAGCACCATCAGGAAAAGCATATTTAGAAATTGCAAAAAGAGTTCTTGGGGAAAACATAGAAGTAACAATACCTGGAAGAGAAAAAGGTTTCTTTTCAAGAATAAAAAGCATATTTAAAAAATAAAACAATAAAGGAGAAAGGATAATGTTTGAAAGCATAATGAAATTAGTAAGAAAAGTAACAAAAAAAGAAGATCAAACATTAAAATCTAAAGATGCAGCAAAAGAAAGACTACATCTAGTATTAATGCAAGATAGAGCAAATGTATCCGCAGACTTTTTAGATTTGATGAAACAAGAAATAATAGACGTAATAAAAAAATACATAGAGATAGATGAAAGCGCAATAGATGTAAAACTAACCAATAAAGATAATGGGGATGGAACAAATGGTGCACCAGCATTATATGCTAATATACCAATTTTAAATATAAAAGATGAAGTAAGACAAACAGCAAAAGTAAAAACAAAAGACGAAGAAAAAAAAGAAAACTTTATAAATGATAATGAAGAAAAAAAAGAAACTTTATTAGAAGATAATCAAGAAAAAGAAGAAATCACAATAATAGAAGAAAATACAAAAACAATAGAGGAAAAGAACGAAAACGAACAAAATAACAATTCAAACAATTATAAATCAAATAATAATTTTAAGAAAAAACAAAAAAAACATAAAAATTAAGAATAAAGAGTGATTTAATGGATATAAGAAGATTAAGAAAGATAGAATGGCTGATTCCAATAGCAGCAATAATATTATGTGTAATTGGACTAGTTGCATTATATTCAGCTTCATATGATACAAATTTAGAAGAATTTAAGAAACAAGCAATTTGGATTGGCATAAGTTTTGTACTTATGCTAATTGTTATGTTAATAGATTATAAAATTTTAGTTAAAGTGTCACCGATTTTTTATGGAATTTCAATAATAATGTTAATTGCAGTACTATTTACCAAACCAATAAATGGTGCAAGGAGTTGGTTTGTAATAGGAGATGATTTATTTTCATTTCAACCAGCTGAAATATCAAAAATATTTATAATTTTATTTATGTCATACGTTATTTCTTTTATTCAGATAAGAAATGGAAGAGATGAAATAAATAGAATTGGCAAGTTAGCATTAATATTATTAGCAATAGCAATTCCTTTAGTACTTATAATTGTAGAACCAGATTATGGAACAGCAGCAGCATATATTGTGTCATTTTTACTAATGATTTTTGTAGCTGGAATTGATAAAAAATACATTATTGTATCAATTTTGGTAATAGCTATAGCAACACCTATAACATATAATTTTATTTTACCAAAACATGCAAAAGATAGAATTGACACATTTTTAAATCCAGAATCAGATCCAACAGGATCTGGATATAATATTTTACAATCTAAATTAGCAATAGGCTCTGGACAAATTACTGGAATGGGAGTATTAAAAGGAAATCAAACACAATTAGGATATTTATATCCTAAAACAACAGATTTTATTTTTGCAGTAGTCGGAGAAGAAATGGGCTTTATAATTGCATGCTCAGTAATATTACTGAATATATTGATTATTGTAAAAGCAGTTCAGATTGCAAAAGGGATAAAAGATGAAGCAGGAGCATATGTTGCAATTGGAATTGCTGGAATATTTTTATTTCATACTCTAGAAAATATTGGTATGACAATGGGAGTATTACCAATAACAGGAGTTCCATTATTATTTGTAAGTTATGGTGGAAGTTCTATGATGACAAGTTTTGTTGCAATTGGAATTTTATTAAATATTAGTAGTCAAAGACGAAATGGTTTATTTAACAAATAGGAGTAAAAAATGTATTTAAAAAAATTAAAAATTGGAAATATAGAATTAAAAAATAATTTAATATTAGCTCCAATGGCAGGTGTAACAGACCTGCCTTTTAGAATAATTACAGAAAAATTTGAGCCAGGTTTAGTATGTACTGAAATGGTAAGCTCAAAAGCATTGTTTTTTGGAGATGAAAAAACGAAAAAGTTACTAAAACGTGATGAAGAAACAGTTCCAGTAAGTATGCAGATATTTGGAAGTGATCCTGAAACTATGGGATTTGCAGCACAATATGTGAGTAAACTTGCAGACATAGTAGATATAAATATGGGATGTCCTGCTCCAAAAGTAGTAAAAAATGGAGATGGAAGTAAATTATTATTAGACTTAAATAAAGCAGAAGAAATAATAAAATCAGTAGTAAAAAATTCAACAAAGCCAGTGACTTTAAAATTTAGAAAAGGTTGGAATGATGAGAATATTGTTGCTTGTGAATTAGCAAAGATTGCTGAAAAATGTGGAGTGTCAGCAATAACAATTCATGGAAGAACAAGAGAAGAGTATTATTCTGGAAAAGCAGACTTAGACATTATAAAAACAGTTAAAGAATCTGTAAAAATACCTGTAATAGGTAATGGTGATATAATTGATGAGGAATCAGCATTAAGAATGTTTGAATATACAGGTGTAGATGGAATAATGATAGGAAGAGGAGCAATAGGAAATCCATGGATATTTGAGCAGATAAAATACTATTTAGAAAACAATAAAAAAATGTCAGCACCAACTAATAAAGAGAAATATGAAATTATAAAAGAACATTTAGAATTAAATTTAAAAGAAAAAGGTAATGTGGTTGGAATTAATGAGATGAGAAAACATATATCAGCATATACAAAAAATATGCCAGAGGCATCAAGATTTAGAGATGAAATTAACCATATAACAGATGTAAATATTCTTATGTCAAAAATTCAAGAATTTTTTATTGATATTTTCGATAAAAAATAGTAAAATAAATATGAAAAAAAGAGAAAGGAAAATCTAGTTTTGGAAAAGAAAAAAATAGCACAAGCAATGTCAGAAAAATTAGAATATATTTGTTTAGATTTAGAACAAATACCAGAAACATTAAAATATGTTGAAAATATAAATTTTAAACCAAATATAGGAATAGAAGAAAACAAATATAGACAATATAGATTTGTATCACCAAAAGAACTAGAAATATTGTTATCACCATGTAATAGACTGGAAGATACAAAGACTAAATATTCTAAAGCTAAACCATTAGTTTCATATTTGGAGCCAAAAACAGAAGAAGAAAAAGAATTACATAAAGAATTTTTAAGGATGTTAGAAGAAGTTGATATTGATGAAATAAAACAAATAGAGGAACAACAACAATTATTAAACAAAAAAATCCCATTTAAAGTAAGATATCCAAAAAACTATTTATGGCAAATATATTATTCCGAAATTGATGATAAATACTTTATGATAGTAACAACTGAAGATCAAGATTATTCAACATTTTTCTATGTATTAAAAAAACAATTAGAAAAGAAAAAAGCTGGAAAAATATTTGTTCCAATTAATAATATAGATTATTCAAAAGAAATACTAAATAAAACAGAAATTGAAAGTTTAGAAAATTATTTATGGACATTTACAAATGATTGGCCATCTATATATGAAGTATATGATAAAACAGGAAAAATTTCATTACAAATAGTTGGACAAACACAAGTATTAGGAAATATTAAATCAGAGTATAAAGTTAAATTAACAAGTAAAATAGATGCAAGTAAATTTTTTAAGTTAGTAAAAGCACTATATATAGTACAAACAGAAGTGCCAGAATATTATAAATTTGAAGTTCAAATAGATAAACAAGGAGAAATTGAATTCCAATACCAAAATCAAATATTAAAATATGATGAATTAACAGAATTTGTTAATGAACAATATAAAAAATTAATTGATATAGAAGATGAAAATATAAAAAATAATATTGAATATCTAAAAAAACTAAATATTTTAAAAGAAGAAACAGAAAAATTAGAAGCTGATTATATAGAAAAAGAAAAACAAATTTCAACATTTTTAGAATGTAAAAAAACTTTTTTTGGCAAAGTAAAATATTTCTTTAAATATAGTGGTAAAAAGAAGAAAAAAGGAGAAAAAGAAGAAAAGAAAGAACAAAATATTAAAAGTACAAATATAGTTGAAACAGAAGAAATAGTAAATGATGATGATGAAAAAATAAAAAGACAATATACATTGGATGATTTATTAGAAAAAGGTAAAAGTGCGGCTAGTAAAGAAAAAGAATTTAATAATACAAAAATGGACATAAATGCAATGAAACTAAAAAAAGTAAATTTAACCAAAAAAATAGAAAATGCATCAGCATTTATAGCAGAAATAGATAGTCATAAAAAAAGTATATTTGAATTTTGGAAATATAGTAATAAAGATGAAGTGAAAACATTGTCAGAAGGGGAAGCTGAAGTAGTTAATGTAAAACCACATGCAAAAATATTTGATTTTGAAGAAGATTTTGAAGAATTCGGAACAACTATGGATCAAATTCAAAGAAAAAAGTTTAATAAAGAAGAATTAGATGCAATATATATTGCTAGTACAGAACAAATAGAGCCATTAAATAAAGTAAAAACAAATTCATTAGAACCAAAAGAATTAGATAAATATCTAAAAACTTTAAAAGCAGAACAAAAAGAACTAAAAGGAAAACTTGATGAAGAACTTGATATTTTTGGAGGATTAGAAGAAGATACAAGAAAAATAAAAAAATTAGCTAATAAGACACATAGAGAAAATCCAAAAAATAAATTTTTAATACTAGGACTTACAAAACAGTATAAAGTAGTTGATTATAAGGTCAACTTAAGTCAATCAATATGGAGAATTAATGAAGCATTATCAAAAATGACAACAAGTCAAGAAATTATAGCATATATGTGGACAGAAGATGGAGTTACTATTGACGCAAACAAAATAAATATATTTAATTTAGATGCTGAAGATGAAATAAAGAAAGCAATTGAAAAATCTGAAGATAATAAAATAAATTTATATAAAATAAAATTAGACAAAGGCTCAAATGTAATAGCATTTTCTAATTGTATATATTATGATAATCAAAATAAGACATTACCAGTAGGAATGGATAATGATACTAGAATTATTGCAAAATTAAGTGACATGAATGTAGAACTAGATTCAAAAAAGGTTATAAAAGTAGGAAAATTAGATGATGAAGAAATGGGAACAAAATTAATAGTAAAAAATATTAATATTTTGGAATATACGGTAAAACAGATGGAGGAAGAATAATGTCAGAGTTTAAATCAGGTTTTGTGGCAATGCTAGGAAGAACAAATGTTGGAAAATCAACTTTGGTAAATCTTTTAGTTGGCGAGAAAATTGCTGCAACAGCAAATAAAGTTCAAACAACAAGAACTGCAATAAGAGGTATTGTAAATAGAGAAAATTCTCAAATCATATTTATAGATACTCCTGGAATTCATAAACCAAAGACAAAATTAAATGAAACAATGATTGAAACATCATTTGGAGTAATAAAAGATATTGATTTAATATTATTTGTTATAGAAGCTACAAGTGATGAAATTGGAAGAGGAGATATGAGAATCTTAGAGAAGATTAAAGAATCTAAGAAAAAGGCAATATTAATTATTAATAAAATAGATTTAGTAAAAAAAGAGAGTTTATTAAAATTAATTGATTTATATCAAAAAGAATATAACTTTGAAGCTGTAATTCCTGTATCATCAATAAAATCAAAATATAGAGATATTATATTAGATGAAATAGAAAAAGTATTAAAGCCTGGACCAGCATATTATGATGTTGAAGAATATACAGATCAGACAATGAGGCAACTTGCTGAAGAGACAATAAGAGAAAAAGCATTAATGTATTTACAAGACGAAGTTCCACATGGGATATATGTAGAAGTAACAAAAATGAAATTAAAGAAAACTAAGAATAAAGAAGAATTTTATGATATTGAAGCAACAATATATTGTTTAAGAGAATCACATAAAGGAATAATAATTGGAAAAGATGGAACGATGTTAAAAAGAATTGGACAATCAGCAAGAATTGACATGGAAAGAAACTTTGGAACAAAAGTTAATTTAAGAACATGGGTAAAAGTTAAAGAAAATTGGCTTGATGATACATCAGTTGTAAAAAAATTCAAGTTACAATAATAGTCACAAATATGAATAAAAAATAATAAAATGCAAAAGATAATGTTAAAGGAAGTGAGCTTATGATTAAAAAAATTGCATGGGACACATTTAAAAATACAGGAGATGTTAATACATTTTTAGAATTAAAACAATTTCAAGGAATAGAAGAACAATTGCAAAATAATAATATGGAACAAAAGGCGGAAAAATATGGGGACAATAAAAACAAGTGGGATAATAATCTCTGAAAGCAATTTAGGAGATTATGACAAAATGCTTACAATGTTAACTCCAGGATTAGGCAAGATATCATGTGTTGCTAAAGGGGCGAGGCGTCCGAGAAGCGCCTTGCTAGCTGGAACACAGTTATTTTGTTTTGGAGAGTATATGATGTATAAAGGGACAAATACATATAATATAAATTCTTGTGATACTATTGAAGTTTTTTATAATTTGAGAACAGATTTAGATAAACTTAATTATGCAATAGAGATTACAAAAATTGTAAGAGATGTAACTGATGAAAATGAAAATTGTTATAAAATATTACAAATGTTATTAAATACGTTATATACTTTATCAGAGACAGATAAAAATATAGATTTAGTTATAAGTACATTTAAGTTAAAATTATTATGCTTTCTTGGTTTTACACCAAGAATTATGGAATGTGTAAATTGTAAAGAAAAAAATAATTTGAAGTACTTTAGTCTAAAAAATGATGGCTTTAAATGTGAAAATTGTGGAAGATTAGATAAAGGGGCAATTTCAATATCTGAAAGTACAGTATCAGCGATTAGATATATTGTTATGGCTCCAGCAAAAAAATTATTTTCATTTTCTTTAAAAGATGAATCTTTAAATGAATTAAAACTTGTTTCAAAATTATATTTTGATGATAAATTAGAAAGATAATATAAAAAGCCCGCAGATGATTTTTTTCATCTGCGGGCTTTTGTGAAAAACTAAAATATAAAATCTATTTTAGTTTCCAGAGAAGACCATAACACACTGAGGATCGCGAGACTTTTCTACCATCGCCGTTGCCACATCTTTGCAGAACTTGGTGAACAGCTGAGTGTTCAGGGTTGCATAGTAGGCAGCACCAGCGGGTTTGGCGCTGGGCATCTTCTGGAGTTCTTCCATAATAGAGGACGGAACATCTTCCTGTACAGAAGGATGTTCGGCCAGGTATTTGCGGAACTCGGCAGATGATGCTTTTCTGTTGCAAAAAGAAATTGCAGGGACAGAATAGTTGGCGTAGTAGTTTCCGTCATTCTCAAAAATGCTCATAATTAGCCCTCCTTGTAGGCCACAAAATTATAATAGGCAAATCAGCCTATATTATTATTATAGTATAATTAGAAAAAAATGTCAATGTTTATGTAAAATGAATTTGACTTTATAAAATAGATATGCTAAAATTCAATTAAATAAAAAAAGGGAGCGGAAAATGGACGAAGTAGTAGATATATTAGTTACAACATATAATACAAATGAAAAATATCTAAAAAAACAAATTGAAAGTATATTAAGACAAACGTATAAAAATATAAAAATATATATAAGTGATGACAATTCAAATAAAAATGAAATAAAGGAATTACTAGAAGAGTATGAAAAAAATGATAATCGAATAAGATTATTTTTGCAACCTCAAAATTTAGGATATAATAAAAATTTTGAATTTTTGTTACAACAATCTACAGCAAATTATATAATGTTTTCAGATCATGACGATGTTTGGCATAAAGATAAAGTAGAAAAAAGCCTAAAATTATTAAAAGACAAAGATGTTGATATGGTTTATTGCAATTGTAGACAAATAGATGAAAATGGAGTTGTGCTAAGAGACAACTATTTCAAATATAAAAATGTACCATTAGTAAAAGGAAATGACAAATTGGCAATATCAAGATGTGTTGGGATTGGATGTTCTCAAATAATAACTAAATCAGTTAAAGAAAAGATGATACCATTTAAATCTAAAGTAATTGCACATGATTGGTTAGCAGCTTTTATTGCAAATGAAGGAAAGGGAATAGACTATATAAAAGAAGAATTATTTGATTATAGATTACATAATTCAAATGTTTTTGGAGGACGAAGTTTAAATCAAAATTTGAATAGATGGAAAGAGAAGAATGGTAATAGTTATGATGCATTCTTAAAATACAGAGAAGATGCTATAAAAAGGGCATATGATGGTGGAATAAAGATGTGTGAACAATATGCAAATAAAAAAATAGATTTAGAATTTTGCCAAAAAGCAATAAATTATTATAATGAAATATATAAAACAAAGAAAATAAATATTAAAAATATAGGAGACTATTTTAAAATTTTATCAGGAAAAAATCAAGGAAAGAAAATGATAAGAGAAATTGCATTGTTTCACTTTCCAATAATTTCATATTTAAAATATAGATACTAAAAGTGGTATTAGAATAGGAGAAAATGGGATGATAACAAAAGATGGGATGACACTAATAACTCTTGCAGTAACAATAGTTATTATGTTAATTTTGGCTGGAACTACAATAAATGCATTGAATGGAAATAATGGAATTGTAGCAAGATCAAAAGAAGCAAATGAAGAAGGAAAAGCAAAAGAGTATTTGAATTTTTTATTAGATGACTATAATTCTAGTAATTATTTGCAAGAAACAGAAGATGGACTTACAGATTACCTATATTCATTAAAAAATAAAGGAAAAGTTATCATATAAGAATCCAGCATATGAAACTGCCAAAACAACAGATAAAATAATTGCAATGAATGAAGTATTAAAAAATATAAATATGACATTACAAGGAATTGGTTCTGGAACTGGATATATAGAATTATCAAATGGGTATTTTTCAGTTGATAGTAGTATGAATTAAAAAAAGAATTACATAGAGATTTATTTTCTATGTAATTCTTTTTTTTGAAGCCCATTTATTGACAAATAAGCAATTTAAAGATAGAATGTAGAAGATAAAAAACAGAGGGATGAATGGCGAAAGGAAAAGGAAGAAATGGAATTTTTAAAAGTATTTTTGAAAAACAAAAGATTAGCATGGCAATTAGGAAAAAATGACTTTAAAAATAGATTTGCTAATACAAGCTTAGGAAGTATATGGGGATTTTTACAACCATTTGTATTTATGATGATGTATGTAATAGTATTTCAATATATATTTAAACAAACAGGACCTGGAGGAGCACCATATGTAGTATGGTTTATGCCTGGAATGGCAATGTGGATGACAATAAATGATGGAATTATAGGAGCAAGTAATTCAATAAGAGGATATAGTTATTTAGTAAAAAAAGTAGTATTTCCAGTAGATATAATACCATTAATATCATTAATAGCTAATGCATTTGTATCATTATTTTTAATTGTTATAGCAACAGCAGTATGTGTAATATTCAAATTTGTACCAAATGTATTTCAAATGATATATATGATAATTTCAGTATATATATTCTTAATAGCAATAACAAGATTTACATCAGCTGTTGCAACATTAGTTCCAGACTTTTCAAATTTATTAGGAATTGTAATGCAAATATGTATGTGGCTTACACCAGTTGTTTGGGACTTATCAATGATTGCAGAACATCATAAAATTTCAATGATTATGAAATTCTTACCATTTACATATTTAGTAACAGGATTTAGACAAGCCTTTATGGGCGGAGATATAATAACAGCAAATCATGGAATTTACACAATAGTATTTTGGGTAATAACAATATTAATGTTTGTATGGGGAAACCATGTATTTAACAAAAATAAAAAAGATTTTGCAGATGTATTATAATTACTAAATAAACAAGAGGAATAAAAATGGAAGAAAAAATAGATATATTATTAGCAACATATAATGGTGAAAAATATGTGGCTGAACAAATTGAAAGTATATTAAATCAAACGTACAAAAATTTTAATTTAATAATATCTGATGATAACTCAAGTGATAATACACCTAAGATTTTAGAAGATTATGCAAAAAAAGATAGTAGAATAATCTTAAATCTTCAAGAAAAAAATTTAGGAGTAGTAAAAAATATAGAATTTTTATTGAAACAAGTGCAAAATGAATATTATATGCTTTCAGACCAAGATGATGTATGGCTTGAACAAAAAGTAGAAAAATCTTTAGAAACCTTAAAAAATGAAAATGCAGATTTAGTTTTTGGTGATTTAGAAATAGTAGATGAAAATTTAAAAACAATTCATTCATCTTTTAGTGATTTTATGTCATTAACAAAAAAGATAGAAAAAAACATAAACAATTATAAATTAAATTATTTATATAATTGTATAACAGGATGTACAATTTTATCTAAGAAAAAATATTTAGAAAAAATCTGATTTTTATATTATATCTAAAAAAGATATGGTCAAAATGGAAAAAGTGTGATATATTGTTAAAAATAAAAAAGTAAGGGGCGATTAAATGAAATTTAATAATGAAATTCATAAAATTCATGAAATAAGCAACTTTAAAGAAATGATAAACTACACGGTGGAACATTATCCAGACAATATAGCATACAAATTCAAGAAAAATTTTAAAAAAGAAAATGAAAGTTTAGTAGAAAAAACATATAAAGAAATAAAAGAAGAAATAGAAGCTTTTTCAACAGCTTTATTAAATATGAAACTAGAAAATAAAAAAGTAGCAGTTATAGGAAGCAATAGGTATGAGTGGTGTGTAACATATTTAGCAGCAACCACAGGAAACATGGTAATAGTACCATTAGATAAAGCACTTCCAACAGGAGAAATAGAAAATTTAATAAAAATAAGTAAAGCAGATGCAGTAGTGTATGAAAATAAATTTGCAGAAGTATTTAACAAAATTAAAGAAGAAAATACTAGCAATTTAACCACATATATAAATATGGACTTAGACAATCAAAAAGATGGAATATTGTCTTTTAAAGAATTAGTAGAAGAAGGAAAAGAATTAATAAAAAATGGAAATGATAGCTATAGTAAAATAAAAATGGATAACGAAAAAATGAGTATATTGTTATTTACATCAGGAACAACAGCTATGGCAAAAGGAGTAATGCTTTCACAAAAAAATATATGTTCAAATGTAATGGCTATGGCTAAAATGTCAAAAATGTACCCAGATGATGTAATATTATCATTTTTACCATTACACCACACTTTTGAATGTACAATAACATTTTTATATGGTTTTTATAGTGGCGTAACAGTAGCCTTTTGTGACGGCTTAAAATACATAGCTAAAAATTTAGAAGAATATAAAGTTAGCGTAATAGTAGCAGTTCCTCTAGTTTTAGAAACTATGTATAAAAAAATAGAAGCAGGAATTGAAAAACAAGGAAAAACTAAAATTGTAAATATCATGGGAAAATTTTCAAATTTCCTATATAAATATTTACATATAGATATTAGAAGAAAATTATTTAAATCAGTTATAGACCAGTTAGGTGGAAAAGTTCGTATATTATACTTTGGTGCCGCAGCAATGAACAAACATGCAATAGATGGATATAATACCTTTGGCATAGAATCAGTTCAGGGTTATGGACTAACAGAAACTTCACCGTTAATTGCAGCAGAAACAGATAAACAAAAAAGACCGGGAAGTGTTGGAAGAAATCCATATAATGTTCAAATTAAGCTAATTGACGAAGCTGGAAATGAAATAACAAATACAAATGCACTAAATACTGAAAAAGAAAATACAAAAACAAAAGTCGGAGAAATAGTTGCAAAAGGTC
>OLPG01002651.1_pt1 | contig 12280 bp, 10 predicted proteins | sample 1672311 | NCBI WGS metagenome assembly OLPG01 (sample SAMEA3136670, study PRJEB25190) | human gut metagenome | biome: human gut; feature: human-associated habitat; material: faeces | place: Austria | collected 2013
GAGTTTACCGTCTGCAGGGTGTTGAGATCAACGATAAGCATATCGAGGTTATCGTTCGCCAGATGCTTAAGAAAATCCGTATCGAGGAGTCTGGAGATACAGAGTTCCTTCCGGGAACAAATGTAGACAGACTTGAGTTCGAGGATGTGAATGAGGTACTGGAGGCAGAAGGAAAAGAGCCTGCAATCGGAGAGCCGATCATCATGGGTATTACGAAGGCTTCTCTTGCAACCAATTCCTTCCTGTCAGCCGCTTCTTTCCAGGAGACAACAAAGGTTCTGACAGAGGCAGCAATCAAAGGAAAGATCGATCCGCTGGTAGGTCTGAAGGAGAACGTAATCATCGGAAAACATATCCCGGCTGGTACAGGTATGAGAAAGTATCGTGATATCAGACTGAATAGTGAGTTATCTATGGATGACGATCTGTTCTTTGAAGAAGGATTAGATGATGATGACGATTTAGATATTCTGGATACAGATTTTTCAGATGATGATCTGTTAGAAGAAAATGAACTTACAACAGAAGAATAAGACTTGCGTAAGAGTTTTGAATGAAAGTACCGCCGCACGAATTCGTGCGGTGGTACTTTTTTTGTATAATACCTTTAGGCTGCCCGTGCTGGAGCAGCCTAAAGTGCATTATGCACAAAAAAATAGAAATGATGTATGAACAATTAATAAAAAACATAAAAAGATAGTCAAGACAAACTTTTTTGATAAAATATTATTGACAATGATTACCATTAACAATATAATAAATGATGGAAATGATAATCAGTTTCAAATCGTGCGAGGTAATATATATGAGCCAAGAAGAGAGATTTCAAGAAGTATTAAATCAATTAAAGAAAGCTGGCTATCGGATTACCGAACAGAGAAAGCTTCTTTTGTACATTATATTGAATAATGAATACTCCTCTTGTAAGGAGATTTATTATGCGGCAAAGAAGCAGGATGACAAAGTCGGAATTGCAACTGTGTATCGTACTGTGCAACTGTTGGAAGATATGGAACTGATCCATAAAGAGATGGTTGTGAGAATTTAGTGAGGAGAAGGAGTGGATTATGATGCCGTTAACGATGTTAAATCCAGGCGAAAGTGCATCTATCGTCCGGGTAGGTGGAAATGAAGAAACAAAAAGATTCCTGGAGAATCTCGGATTCGTAGCTGGAAGTGAGGTGAAAGTTATTTCCAGTAACGAGGGTAACATAATTGCCCAGATTAAAGAATCACGAGTTGCAGTCAGCAAAGGAATTGCTAATAAAATAATGGTCTAGGAGGAACGGGAGAATGACTTTAAGAGATGTGAAAGTTGATCAGACAGTATCCGTAGTAAAGCTTCATGGAGAGGGAGCTACAAAAAGAAGAATTATGGATATGGGAATCACAAAAGGAACCAGCATTTATGTCCGTAAAGTAGCACCACTTGGTGATCCGGTGGAAGTTACTGTACGTGGATATGAATTGTCTCTGAGAAAAGCAGACGCAGAGATGATCGAAGTTAAATAACCAATTAGAGAGTAAAACAGGAGGATGTAAAAAATGGGAGTGAAGATAGCACTTGCCGGAAACCCGAATAGTGGTAAGACAACACTTTTCAATGCTTTGACAGGTTCCAATCAGTTCGTTGGTAACTGGCCTGGAGTTACTGTTGAGAAAAAAGAAGGAAAATGGAAGGAAGACAAAGAAGTTGTAATTATGGACCTTCCAGGTATCTATTCTTTATCACCATATACATTGGAGGAAGTTGTAGCCAGAAATTATCTGATCACAGAGCGTCCGGATGCAATCCTGAATATCGTAGACGGAACAAACCTGGAGCGTAACTTATACCTTACAACTCAGTTACTTGAGCTTGGTATCCCGGTTGTTATGGCAATTAACATGATGGATATTGTACGCAAGAATGGTGATGAGATCAACACAAAGAAACTTGCTGAGAAGCTTGGCTGTGAAGTTGTAACAATTTCTGCTCTGAAAGGTGATGGAATCAAAGATGCAGCTTCAAGAGCAGTAAAGCACGCCGGACAGAAAGCCGGACAGGAATCTGTGCATGAGTTCGCACCGGAAGTTGAGAACTACCTGAATGAGATTGAAGGCAGACTTGGATATGAAATTCCGGAAGAGCAGAAAAGATTTTACGCGATCAAATTATTTGAGCGTGACGATAAGATCAAAGATGCTATGAAAAATGCACCGGACGTTGAAGATATCATTGCTCGTGCAGAGAAAGAGATGGATGACGATGCAGAGAGTATCATCACAAATGAGAGATACAGTTTCATTGGTTCTATTATCGGAGACTGTTTAAAGAAGAATAAAACACAGGAACTGACAACATCTGATAAGATTGACCGTATCGTAACAAACAGATGGCTTGCACTTCCAATCTTTGCAGCAGTTATGTGGCTTGTATATTATGTGTCTGTAACAACAGTAGGTTCTATATTGACAGACTGGACAAATGATACATTGTTTGGTGAGTGGATCATTCCGGCAGCTCAGAGCTTCTTTGAAGGAATCGGATGTGCGGACTGGTTAACAGGTCTGATCGTAGACGGAGTTATCTCCGGAGTTGGTGCTGTACTTGGATTCGTACCTCAGATGCTTGTATTATTTATTTTCCTTGCATTCCTTGAGTCTTGCGGATACATGGCACGTATCGCATTCATCATGGACCGTATTTTCCGTAAGTTCGGACTTTCCGGAAAATCATTTATCCCGATGCTGATCGGAACAGGTTGTGGAGTTCCTGGAGTTATGGCTTCCCGTACGATCGAGAATGACCGTGACCGTAAGATGACTGTTATGACAACAACATTTATCCCTTGCGGAGCGAAACTTCCAATTATCGCCCTGATCGCCGGAGCACTTTTCGATGGCGCTTCATGGGTAGCACCAAGTGCTTACTTTGTTGGTATCGCAGCAATTATCTGCTCTGGTATCATCCTGAAAAAGACAAAGATGTTCGCAGGAGATCCGGCACCATTTGTTATGGAGCTTCCTGCATATCATATGCCGACAGTTGGTAACGTTCTTAGAAGTATGTGGGAACGTGGCTGGTCATTTATCAAAAAAGCTGGTACAATTATTACATTATCAACAATCGTTGTTTGGTTCTTATTGAACTTCGGTTGGACAGATGCTGGATTCGGAATGCTGAACTTCGATGGACTTGAGGGAGCAGCTATGGAGGCAGCGCAGGCAGAGTGTGTTCTTGCTAAGATCGGTAACTTGATTTCTTGGATCTTCACACCACTCGGATGGGGAGATTGGAAGATGACTGTAGCTGCTATTACAGGACTTGTAGCGAAAGAAAACGTTGTAGGTACATTCGGACAGCTCTTTGGATTTGCAGAAGTTGCAGAAGACGGACAGGAAATCTGGGGAACACTTGCAAACAGCATGTCACAGATCGCAGCTTACTCATTCCTCGTATTCAATCTTCTGTGTGCACCTTGCTTCGCAGCAATGGGAGCTATTAAGAGAGAGATGAACAACGCAAAATGGTTCTGGTTCGCAATCGGATATCAGTGCTTACTTGCTTACCTCGTATCTCTTTGCATCTTCCAGTTTGGTACACTCTTCACAGGTGGCGGATTCGGTATCGGAACAGTAGCTGCAATCGTAATTCTGATCGGTTTCCTTTACATGCTGTTCCGTCCTTACAAAGAGAGTACATCACTTAAGGCTAATACAGTTTCAAGTGTAAAAGCAGCTTCTAAATAAGCAGAAAGAAGGAGATTTTATGATGGCATTGGCAGCACAGACAAGTATATTGTCTACAGTGATTGTAGCACTTGTAATAATCGCGATTGTAGCATGGATCATAAGAGGCATGATACAAAAGAAGAAGAGAAGTGGTACATTTATCGGATGTGATTGTGGGTGTGCCAATTGTCCACACTCCTGTCATAATCCAAAGAATAGTAATAGTCAGAGTGGCTGCGGCGGCTGTGGCGGGTGCTAGTCTGGAAAATGTATGACTTAGATTTAAGTCATATGATGTAAAATAATCTTATGTGTGAATAAATGTGTGAATAGACAGGGAAATCCTTGCAGATGAGTTTCATTTGCAGGGATTTTCTTTTGCGCTTTGCTCTTTTCAATGGGACGCAAATAGGGTAAAATAAATGCTAGGTGAATATGATGAATAAGAAATCTTTATACAAATTAGAATACAATAAAATAATTGAAAAACTGACAGAGCACGCAGGTTCTTTTGGAGGCCAGGAGCGTTGCAGAAAATTAAAACCAAAGACGGAAATCTCTGAAATTGAGAGAATGCAGGAAGAAACGGCCGCAGCATTTACACGGATCATAAAGAAAGGACGTCCATCTTTTGGAGGCTGTAGTCCGGTAAGTGAATCTATGATGCGTCTGGAAATCGGAGGAACACTTGGAAGTGGGGAGTTACTTCGCATATGTAAGGTTCTGGAGACAGCAGGACATGTGAAGAATTACGGGCGCCATGACAATGCAGATGATATGCAGGATATATTGGACGGATACTTTGAACAGCTTGTTCCTGTATCTATTTTGTCCACGGAAATCCGCAGATGTATTCCGGCAGAAGATGAGATTAGTGATGATGCAAGTCCGGAGCTTAAGAGAATCCGTCGTGCTATGGGGCAGATTAATGATAAGGTTCATGCAACATTGTCTTCCATGGTGAATGGTTCACTCCGCACATATTTGCAGGATCCGATTATTACGATGCGTGGAGATCGTTACTGTATCCCGGTCAAGGCCGAATACCGTGGCCAGGTCCCAGGAATGATCCATGACCAGTCATCAACAGGTTCTACTTTATTTATCGAGCCGATGGCAGTTGTAAAGCTGAATAATGATCTGAAAGAATTATATGGAAAGGAACAGGAAGAAATTCAGGTCATTCTTGCCAGGTTGAGTGCAGACGCAGCAGAATATGTTTCTGAAATCCGTACGGACTATGCAACATTGACAGAGCTTGACTTTATATTTGCAAGAGGAGCTCTTGCATTGGATATGAATGCCAGCAAACCGATGTTCAACCAGGAGAGAAGAATCCGTATCCGCGAGGGAAGACATCCGTTATTAGATAAGAAGAAAGTCGTTCCAATCAGTCTGACACTGGGCGAGGACTTTGATCTTCTGATTGTGACAGGACCGAACACCGGTGGTAAGACTGTGTCACTTAAGACAGTTGGATTATTCCAACTCATGGGGCAGGCAGGTCTTCACATTCCGGCACTGGACCGTTCTGAACTGGGTGTATTCCGTGAAGTTTATGCAGATATCGGTGATGAGCAGAGTATTGAACAGAACTTAAGTACATTCTCATCACATATGACAAATGTAGTGTCATTTATCAAGCAGGTGGATGAAGATTCACTTGTACTTTTTGACGAGCTTGGAGCTGGAACTGACCCGACTGAGGGTGCGGCACTGGCAACAGCAATATTGAATCATTTGCATTGTCAGGGAATCCGTACTATGGCGACTACGCATTACAGTGAATTAAAGGTGTATGCCTTGTCCACACCAGGGGTAGAAAATGCGAGCTGCGAGTTCGACGTGGAGACACTTCGCCCGACGTATCGACTGCTTCTTGGAATCCCAGGAAAGAGTAATGCATTTGCAATTGCAGGAAAACTGGGACTTCCGGACTATATTATCGAGGAAGCAAAGACACATTTGACAGAGCAGGACGAATCTTTTGAGGACTTGCTGACAGATCTGGAGAGCAGCAGACGAACCATCGCGAAAGAACAGGAAGAGATTGCGGCTTACCGCCGTGAGCTGGAGGCTCTGAAGCAGGAGACGGCGCAGAAGAAAGAAAAGCTGGAAGAACAGCGTGACCGCATTTTACGAGAAGCGAATGAAAAAGCACATGCGATTCTGGCAGATGCCAAAGAGACAGCAGATGAGACAATGCGTAACTTTCATAAGTTTGGAAAGGCCAATGTTTCGGCAACGGAGATGGAAAAAGAGCGTGAGCGCCTGAGAAAGAAGATGGAGAAGACACGCGAGGGCATGACAGAGGAAGTGAAGAAGCCGAAGAAGCAGTATAAGCCATCTGATTTTAAATTAGGCGAGACGGTTAAAGTTCTGAGCATGAATCTGACCGGAACAGTGCATTCACTGCCAGATACAAAAGGCAACCTTATGGTTCAGATGGGAATTCTTAGCTCAAAAGTACACATTTCTGATCTGGAGATTGTTGATGAGAAGTCGGCATATCTGAAAAAGACTGCTGCAAGAACAAGCAAGGGTAAGGTGAAGATGGGCAAATCTTTGTCCGTAAGCCCGGAAATCAATCTGCTTGGAAAGACCGTTGACGAGGCGGTCGCAGAGCTGGATAAATATTTGGACGATGCGTCTCTGGCACATTTGACAAGTGTGCGCGTGGTACACGGAAAAGGAACCGGAGCTTTAAGAGCGGGCATCCACCAATATCTGAAACGTCAGAAGCATGTGAAATCTTACAGATTAGGAGCATTTGGCGAAGGAGATGCCGGAGTGACGATTGTAGAACTGAAATAATGCAAAAATCAGGGAGAATAAATAATGGTTAATAAACAGAAAATTTTGATCGTGGATGACGATGAGGCAATTGCAGAGCTTGTATCTTTGTATCTTGCAAAAGAATGTTTTGACACGATGATGGTTCATGACGGGGAGAAGGCGCTTGTAGCATTCGACACCTATCACCCGAATCTGGTACTTTTAGATTTGATGCTTCCGGGTATTGACGGGTATCAGGTCTGTCGCGAGATCCGTGCGCGGGCAAATACACCGATTATCATGCTTTCCGCAAAAGGGGAGGTTTTTGATAAAGTACTTGGTCTGGAGCTTGGAGCCGATGATTATATTATGAAGCCATTTGATTCAAAAGAGCTTGTGGCGCGCGTAAAAGCAGTGCTCCGCCGTTATCAGGCAGTGCCGAAACCAGAGGTTCCTGCAGTAGATAAGGGAAAATGTGTGGAATACCCGGGAATCGAGATCAATCTGACGAATTATTCTGTTCTGGTCGATGGGCAGAATGTGGAGATGCCGCCGAAAGAGCTGGAGCTTCTTTACTTCCTGGCATCTTCGCCAAATCAGGTGTTTACAAGAGAGCAGCTTTTGGATCAAATCTGGGGATATGAGTATATTGGAGATACCCGTACTGTTGATGTGCATATTAAGCGTTTGCGCGAGAAGATCAAAGATCATAATGGCTGGAAACTTGCCACCGTATGGGGCATTGGATACAAGTTTGAAGTAAAGTAACAGATCAGGAAACCACATAGAAGAGGCATTGTATGAAAAGTACATTGTATTTAAAATTTATCATCATATATATGATTTTCGGGTTCATGAGTTTGTTCACAGTAGCAACGCTTACAAGAACATTGACAGAAGAACCTCTTGAACGGGATCTGGCTGCGGATGTTTATCAGGAAGCGAACCTGGTGGCAAATGAGTATCTGCCACATTATTTCCTTGGACAGATGGATGAAAGTGCTGTCCATACACAACTTGTTGGAATGGAAGCGCATCTGGACGGGGCAGTCTGGTTCGTAGACCGGGAAGGTAATATGATCACTTCCGCACATTCCGACGGATATCCGACAGCACCGACTGCGATTGAAGATTTTAACCCGGCAGAAATTGGCAGCGCAAAGTATGAAGTCGGAACATATCACGATTATTTTAAAGAAGATATGATCACAGTCATTGCACCGGTTGTACATGGATATTCCACACAAGGGTATCTGCTGATACACAAAAGCATGACTCAGATTGGACAATTACAGATTACATTAATGAATGCAGCGTATATCACACTTGCAGTCATCTATCTGTTGTCATTTTCCATTTTGCTTGGAATTCAGTTTATCGTGTACAGACCGCTCTGCAAGATAACCGAGGCAGCGAAACAATATGCGTCCGGTAATCTGGACTATGAGATTCCTGTGAACACAGAAGATGAGATTGGTTATCTGTCAGCATCACTGAACTTCATGTCTTCCCAGCTTCGGGATATGGAGGATTATCAGAAGAAATTTGTGGCAAATGTGTCACATGATTTCCGCTCTCCTTTAACATCGATCAAAGGGTATGTAGAGGCAATTGCAGATGGGACAATCCCGCCGGAAATGCAGGGGAAATATCTGAATATCATTTTATTTGAGACAGAGAGACTGACCGATCTGACCAAGGATCTCCTTACGTTGAATGAATTCGATACGAAGAATTTATTACTGGATAAAGTTCCATTTGACATTCATGAAATGATTAAAAATGTGGCAGCCTCCTTTGAGGGACGTTGTACGCAGAAAAAGATTTCTATTGAGCTGGTCTTTGCCAGAAAGCATTTGAAAGTAGTAGCAGATAAGCGAAAGATTCAGCAAGTGCTCTACAATTTGCTTGATAATGCGATCAAATTCAGTGACCAGGATTCAATCATTACGATTGAAACGACCGAACGTGGGGATAAGATCTACACGTCGGTCAAAGATTATGGAATTGGAATTCCGAGAAATGCACTGAATAAGATTTGGGAGAGATTTTATAAATCCGATCTGTCCCGTGGAAAAGATAAAAAAGGAACTGGCCTTGGGCTTGCAATTGTCAAAGAGGCGATACAGGCTCACGGTGAAAATATTAATGTAGTCAGTACAGAAGGTGTCGGTACCGAGTTCATTTTCTCGTTGCCGAAGGCAGAGGGATAAGGTATACTGTAAATATCTTCTTTGTTGAATATAAGGTTTGTAAAGGAGCCTGCGTGTACGCATGAAAGATGAGAAAGAACCATTAGAGCAAAAGCAGAACTCGGAAGAAGAGGAGTATTCTTTTTTACAGGAAATCATTAAAGATGAGGCAGGAGATCAGGCGAAGTGGAAACACGACGTCCTTAGAAGGATTCAGTTAGGATTAATATTCGGACTGGTGGCCTGCTTTACTTTTTTTGCGTGCAAACCGTGGGTGGAGAAGAGATTTGAAGAAAATCCGACGGAAGTAACAATTCCACAGGACGAACAGCAGGAAGAAAATCAGACACAGCAGGAAGAGGAACAAGTCCAGGAACAAAAAACCGTTCTGACAACAGAAACCTATCAGGAAATGCTGAATAATCTGAAGCAGGTGTCAGGAGAAGTGAGAAAAAGTGTTGTAGAGATTCAGGGCGCTGTTACAGAAGAGGAATTTTCGAAAGATCAGGAAGATAAGGAAAAGAGTATTTCCGGAATGATCGTGGCAGATAATGGTCAGGAACTTCTGATTCTCGCAGGAGAGCTTCCGGTAAAAGACGCGAAGATCATCCGTGTTACATTTTCCGGAGACAGTCAGTGCGATGCCATCTTGAAGAGCAGGGATGCAGGGCTGGGACTATGTGTTTATGCAGTTCAGAGAAAGAATATTGTGGATGATGTATGGGCACAGATTGAGACAGCGACACTTGGCGGCTCAAAAGTTGTGTCCGAAGGCGATACAGTTATTGCTGTCGGGAAATTGTATGGCTGTGATACGATTGCCGGATATGGTGTGATCGAGTCTGGCGAAAATTATCTGGATAAGGCAGATGGACAGTATCAGACCATTTATACGGATGTGGCAGGAGATATTTCCGGAAGCGGAGTTCTTGTGAATATCCGTGGAGAGGTGATTGGAATTATCAACACTTCTGTCAGAACAGATGATCAGACAAATAAGATTTCCGGATATGGAATTTCTGATATCAAAGATGTGATAGAATTACTTTCTAATGGGAAAAATGTACCATATCTTGGAGTGTCCGGTGTAGAGGTAAGCAGCGAGATGCAGGGACAGGGAATTCCACAAGGTGTTTATGTGAAAGAAGTCGATGCAGGATCTCCGGCTATGGCAGCAGGAATTCAGAGTGGTGATATCATTACCAATATTGCAGATACAGATATCATCAATCTTCTTGGTTATCATAATACGCTTATGAAGCAAAATGTGGGAGATAAAATTCTTGTTCGTGGAAAACGTCAGGGAACCGGAGGAGAATATGTGGATATTGACTTTGGAGTCACAGTTGGGTATAAACAGTAAGGAATACTATGCGAAACTATGATGGTGTGTTGCAACAATAACAGAAAATAGTGAACAAATGTCAGCGGAAGCTGACTGATATAAAATTAAGAAAAGAAAGGCACGAATTATGAGATATATTGATACTCTTGTAGAAGGAGAAACAATTCGAAATATATATTTATGTAAAGGAAAGAGATCCGCAGAGACGCGGAATGGAAAGCCGTATGACAATCTGATACTTCAGGATAAGACAGGAACTCTGGTCGGAAAAGTCTGGGATCCGAATTCCAATGGAATTGCTGATTATGATGAGAAAGATTTCATTGAAGTATTCGGAGACGTCATCAGTTATAATAATAATCTTCAATTGAACATCCGCCAGATCAGAAAGGCTCAGGAAGGCGAATACATACCTGCAGATTATATGCCTTCGACAGAAAAAAGCGTAGATGGGATGTACGAAGAACTGCTTTCCTACGGAAGACAGATCAGCAATCCGTATCTGCGTGGAGTGATCGAGTATTATTTTGAAAAAGACGAGAAATTCATTCGCACATTCAAAGGACATTCCGCAGCAAAGAGTGTACACCACGGATTTGCCGGAGGACTCTTGGAGCACACATTGAGTGTTGTGAAATTCTGCGAGTATATGGTTGGACAGTATGATATTCTCAACAAAGACCTGCTTTACACAGCAGCTATGTGCCACGATATCGGAAAGACAATTGAGTTGTCACCATTCCCGGAAAATGATTACACAGACGATGGACAGCTTCTTGGTCATATCATTATCGGAATCGAGATGATCGATGATGCAATCCGCGAGATTCCAGAATTCCCAAAACAGCTTGCAAGTGAGCTGAAACACTGCATCGTGGCACACCACGGAGAGTTAGAATACGGTTCCCCGAAAAAACCGGCACTGGCAGAAGCCATGGCACTAAATCTTGCCGACAACGCAGACGCCAAGATGCAGACATTAAAAGAAATATTCAAAGACAAAAAAGCCGGAGAGTGGCTTGGATATAACAGATTGTTCGAGTCAAACTTAAGAAAAACAACAATATAGTAATGTAATGGGGACGTAGCAAAACGTAAAAATACTACGTCCCCACCAGTGATTAAGGGTGTCCCTTTTTGTAAAAAGGGGTGCCCCAATTCTTATTATGAGGTATGAATATGCAGAAAAATGATTTGGTTACAGTGGCAATTGAAGATATTGGTGTCGGGGGAGAAGGCATTGGTAAAGTAGATGGGTATACTTTATTTATAAAAGATGCGATTATCGGTGATGTGGTTGAAGCCAAGATTGTGAAGGCAAAGAAGAACTACGGTTATGCAAGACTTATGAATATTGTTACGCCGTCTGAAAATCGTGTAGAAAAGCCAGCGTGTCCGATGGCGAGAAGATGTGGTGGCTGCCAGATTCAGGAGATGAAGTATGGAGCCCAGCTTGCATTTAAAGAGGGAAAAGTCCGTGGAAATTTGGAACGGATCGGAGAAGTCCCGACAGAACTTCTTGACAAAGTTATGCAGCCTATTGTTGGCATGGAAGAGCCATTTCATTATCGAAATAAAGCGCAGTTCCCAATTGGAACAGACAAAGAAGGACACATTATCACTGGATTTTACGCAGGAAGAACACACAGCATCATTCCGAATACAGACTGTGCACTGGGCGTAGCGGTCAATCAGAAAATTCTCGAGATTATTCTGCATTTTATGGAGAATAATCACATTTCTGCATACGACGAGGAGAAGCATAAGGGGCTGGTGCGTCATGTTCTGATCCGTTATGGATTCAAAACTGATGAAATTATGGTCTGCATTGTGATTAATGGGGAAAAACTGCCGCATGCAGAAAAACTTGTGGATAAGTTATGTAAAATCCCAGGCATGACAAGCATCACAATCAGTGTGAACAAGGCAAAAACCAATGTCATCATGGGAAATGAAATAAAACTGCTCTGGGGGCAGACGTACATCACGGATTATATTGGAAATGTAAAATATCAGATTTCCCCGCTTTCATTTTACCAGGTCAATCCGGTACAAACTGAGAAATTGTATGAACTGGCGCTTGATTATGCAGATTTAAATGGAAATGAGACGGTGTGGGATCTCTACTGTGGAATCGGAACCATTTCTCTGTTCCTTGCTCAGAATGCAAAGCAGGTATATGGAGTGGAAATCGTACCGCAGGCCATTGACGATGCAAGGAATAATGCGAAGATCAATGATATTACGAATGCGG
>OLPG01002658.1_pt1 | contig 12224 bp, 12 predicted proteins | sample 1672311 | NCBI WGS metagenome assembly OLPG01 (sample SAMEA3136670, study PRJEB25190) | human gut metagenome | biome: human gut; feature: human-associated habitat; material: faeces | place: Austria | collected 2013
TAGAAAGCTTAAGTAGGCTGCAGAATAGGTGGAAAGAACATTGTAGCCAAAAGAACCTGCCGGGAAAATGCCGTTGAACATTTTCGGCAGTTTGCTCGCCGTTTCAAGAGCCGGTGAGTCAGAGGAGTTATCAAACATCGCCTTACACAGGAAGATTGCAAGACCCGGTGCGATGAAGTTCACCGCTGTGCCGGAAATCGTCTGGTCTGCCCCGAAGCTGACACAGGCCACCGCATGAAGCACGCCAAAGGCAGCTCCCGCAAGCCCTCCGCAGAAAAAGCCGAACCAGCCGTTTCCCGTATAATAAGCGACAACAGAGCCGACAAAAGCCCCTATCGTCATCATCCCCTCAATTCCGATGTTTACCACACCGCTCCGTTCTGAAAAGCAGGAACCAAGTGCTGCCAGAAGAAGAGGAGGCGTAGCGATCAGCATTGCATTAATCAGAAGACCAAGATCCTTAATGATGATACCCATTTTTATTTCCCTCCTTTTTTCCGGTTGAAGATCACTTTGAACATATGGGCAATGGCAATAAAGAAGATGATGATACCCATAATGATATCAACCACCTCTGCCGGTGCTTTTACCAGACTTAATTTACCGCCGCCGTATTTCATGGCTCCATAGAAAAGACCTGCGAAGATACAGCCCACCGGATGAGAAGATCCGATCAGGGCAACCGTGATCCCCTGGAAACCGTACTGCTCCTGGCTGGCGAACTGGCTCACACGGCCTGCCATGCCGAGAGTCTGGACAGCGCCGCCAAGTCCTGCCAGTGCCCCGGAGATCGCCATGGCGGTCAGGAACATTTTGTTGGTGTTGATCCCGCCATACTCCGCTGCCGTTTTGCTAAAGCCTACGGCACGAAGCTGATAACCGAGCGTTGTCTTACTGATGACAAACCATACCAGAACGGCCGCCGCAACGGCAATGACGATCCCCCAGTTGGCTGCGGTACAACGGGTAAGCTTCGTGATAAATTCCGGTGCAAGGATGCGGGCACTGTCTGCCACATCTTTACTTGCCTCTCCGCCGCCAGTTCTGCGGATGGCTGACAGGTTTACAATATAGTTGGACAGGTAAAAGGCGATCCAGTTAAACATGATATAGGAAAGCACTTCATTGATCCCCCGTTTTACCTTCAGGAAACCGACAATGATGCCCCAGACTGCCCCCGCTGCCACTGCTGCTGCAATACAGAGAAGGATATGAATGGGCGCCGGAAGATCAAAAAGGATACCAACGGTACAGGCTGCAATGGAGCCCACTACAAACTGCCCCTCTGCCCCGATATTGAAGACGCCGGTCCGGAAGGAAAAGGCCACGCTCAGTCCTGTGAGGATCAGCGGCGCTGCGTACACAATGCTCCAGGTAATGTATTTCACCTGGCCGAAAACACCGTTTAAAAGTTTTCCGTAAGCAAGTCCCGGGTTGATCCCGGCAACTGCCAGGAGCACGGCTCCTGCAACAAAGCCGATGATTATGGCAATGAATGTATAGAGTGCATTCCCGTTTAAAATCTTATCTTTCCTGCTCATGTTTTGTACCTCCTGCCATCATGAAGCCCAGCTGGTTTTCATCTGCATCCCTGCCCGCTACACTTCCGACGATCTGTCCGTCGAAAATGACCTCGATCCGGTCGGAAAGGCTCATGATCTCATCCAGTTCAAAGGACACCAGCAGCACTGCCTTGTTTTTATTCCGCTGTTCTACAATGTATTTATGCACAAATTCGATCGCTCCCACATCCAGTCCGCGGGTCGGATTCATGGCGATAAGAAGCTCTCCGTCATTCGTTACCTCACGGGCAATGATGACCTTCTGCTGGTTTCCGCCGGAAAGCTCACCTGCCAGACGGTTTTCGCAGCCGCTGGGACGGATATCGAATTTTTCGATCAGCTTTGTGGCATGTTTCCGGATCAGATCTTTTTTCAGGATCCCTTTTTTGGAATAAGGTTCTTTACCGAAATTCTGGAGGATCAGGTTCTCTGCCACCGTAAAATCAAGAACCAGTCCGTGTTTCTGGCGGTCCTCCGGGATACTGGTCACGCCCTTTTCAAAAAATTTCCGCGGCGTACTCCCGAAAAGATCCTCTCCCAGAATCTCCACCTGCCCGGAGATTCCTTTTCTCAGTCCTGTAAGGATCTCCACCAGCTCACTCTGCCCGTTTCCATCCACGCCTGCCAGACCGACGATCTCTCCACGGCGTACCTTCAGGTTCAGACCCTTGAGGATTTCCACGTCACGGTAATCCTTCGCATGCAGGTCTTTTACCTCCAGGACGGTCTCTCCCGGCTTCATTTCCTTTTTGGCCACCTGGAATTCCACATCACGGCCTACCATCATGGAAGCCAGCTGGTTTTCATTGACCTCATCCACATCCACCGTATTGATGTATTTACCCTGGCGGATAATGGTACAGTAGTCGGCGGCAGCTTTGATCTCCTTCAGCTTGTGGGTGATAAGGATCACGCTCTTGCCATCGGCAGTCAGGTTATGGATGATCTCGATCAGCTCTGTGATCTCCTGCGGTGTCAGGGACGCCGTCGGCTCATCCAGGATCAGATGCCTGGCTCCGCGATACAGAACCTTCAGGATTTCCACACGCTGCTGCATCCCCACGGAGATGTCCTCGATCTTCGCATCCGGGTCCACCTTCAGGTTGTAGCGCCCGGAAAGATCCAGGATCCGGTTTCTCGCAGACTTGATATCCACCGCAATTCCTTTTTTTGGCTCCATGCCAAGGACAATATTTTCCGTTACGGTAAATGGCTGGATCAGCATGAAATGCTGATGTACCATACCGATCCCCAGGTCGATCGCCTTCTGCGGGCTGTCGATAACCACCTCTTCCCCATTGACAGCGATGGTTCCTTCCGTGGGCTGGTACAGACCATACAGAATATTCATCAACGTACTTTTTCCGGCACCGTTTTCGCCTAAGATCGCATGGACTTCTCCCTTGTGGACAGTCAGATTGATGTGGTCATTTGCGGTGAAATCGCCAAATTTCTTGACGATCCCTGTCATCTGAATGGCCACCGTATGTTTATCAACGTTGCTCACCAATATTCCTCCTTCTCTTCCGTCTGACCGGATACCTTCCGTGGTCAGCAGTTTTTCTTTGATTCCGGTGCTGCCGCATCGGGCGCCTTACCGGTCAGACCATGTTCCTTTTCCGTATCAGACAACGAGTACATCCGTCATTCCCTCCCGGCGGGCCAGCTCTGCCAGGTGATCCAGAAATGCCTGATCAGGCACATGGTAATGCGAATAAGCTTCCCGGACCCCCATGGGGCGGTAAGCAATGATCTTATAACGGATATTTCCCCTGCCAAGATAAGATGCCGCCAGACGTGCGGTCTCACGGACGGTCTTTTCACAGTCGAAAAGCTCCGGTACCACTACGGTGCGCACTTCGAAAAGCCTGCCCGAAGCTGCCAGATACTCTAAATTTTTAAGCACCCTCTCATTGGCTGCCCCCGTGACGCGCAGATGATCCTCCAGATCCCAGCTCTTGATATCCAGCATAACGCCGTCCGTCACGGCAAGAAGCTGCGGATACTTCTCAAAATCCAGGGTTCCGTTGCTGTCGTTAAGGGTTCCAAGACCGGCTCCCCTTGCCAGGACAAAAAGCTTTTCAAGAAAATCCGGATAAAGGGTACATTCCCCGCCTGACACCGTAATGCCCCGGATATAAGGCTGCTGCTTCTTTACCTCGGCAAAGACCTCTTCCGCACACATCATGCGGATCCTGGGACTGCAGCCAAAGGGACAGACATGGATACAGGTATCGCAGCCACAGCATTTTTCCGGACAGAACCGTACTTTGCCGTCTTCATCCGTAAACAGGGCTCCTTTCGGGCATTTTCCCACACAGCTCCCGCAATTCCGGCAGAGGTTCCTGGTCTCCGGATTGTGACAGTAACGGCAGTCAAAGTTGCAGCCCTGCAGAAAAACTGCAGTCCGGTTTCCGGGACCATCCACTGCGCTGAAAGGAATGATCTTATTTACCGGTACCCGGCCGCAGCCCGGATCTGCTGCCGCCAGGACCTTTTCCTTCTTTTCCATGGTTTTACCGTACTTTTCTCTGGAAGACCCGGCTGTTGTGCTTGGCTCCCATGCCAAGTGCCGTGGTATCCTGAAGGACATTTTCTCCTCGTTCCAGCTTCTCGATCTCGGATCTTTTCACCAGATAACCCGTGATGCGGACTACATCACTGTCTGCCGCATAGAAGGAAAGATAACGGATTCCCTCGCGGAAAGAGCCTTTGATGACGTCCAGAAGGAAGTCATGGTTTTTATGCACCGTCGTATCGATAGGAAAAATATCTCCGGTCCCGGACGGGAAGTATCTGTGAAACTTCTCGCAGTGACGCAGATGATCGATAAGCTCCTCCGGCTCCTCCCCGATGGGGATACGGGTTCCCGGAGAAATTCCCATGTCACTGTCGATGCCTACCTGCGCATGAAGGAGGAAATGGCCGTCTGTCGCCTCACAGTAAGGATTGACATGGGCTTTGTTGAACGCATCGATCTCATCCATGATCTCTACTCCCAGAGCGTCTGCCTCTTCATCATGGCCATAACGGCCGGTCTTTCCCTGAAGCTCCATCAGATGGTTGACGCACTCAGCCAAGCCGACCATACCAAACATGGCAGTAAAGCGGTCTCTTCTGATAAAGCCCTCTTTTGCCAGAAAGTTATTTTCAAAGAAACCACTCTCTTCCACCTCAAAACGGATCCGCGCGTCCATATAGTCAGCCATCACCCGGCAGACATAGGGAAGCTGGTTCTTCTTGAAATCTTCCACACTGGAAGCGCGTTTTGCGATGTTGCCAAGGAGCAGACGGCAGAGCGTATAGGAACCGCCGCCGAGCTTCAGCCCGTTGTAGCAGCTGGCAATGACATAGTCCTCACCCAGCTCGCTTTTGAACATCTTATGATTTGCAAAGCTTGGTTTCGCACTGTGAAGTGTGGTATTGATCCCCATAAGGGCAAATTCATCCGATGTGATATCCTCGTCATATTTCATCGTGATGTTCGGTACAGCCTGTTCCAGTTCTGCTTCCACCTCCAGGATGATCCTTCCTGCCTTGGTATCTCTCGGTCCCACATTGGCATGGGAAAAAGAATCCAGAACCGTGCGGTCTACATGGATCAGGAACAGGCGGATCATCTTTTTCGCCAGTTCTTCATCCATATCCTGTACAAATGGATCCAGAAGCTCATCCAGCGCACCCAGATATACGGGGAAATTCGTCACGCTGGGAACATGCTTGTAAAAGATCAGAAGGGAATTCAACGCCTCAAAAAGATCCTTTGGCGGATCCAGCTGGAGAAATTTACTTCCTTCTCTCATAAATTTCTTATAATCCGGGATGATATACCTGGGGCGAAGCGGTGCATGACCCTCTGCCAGGTCGCAAATGCATTTGGAGTCGATTGGCTGATCCATCAGGTCATGAAGCCCTTCCGGAAGATCCACTACCTCCAGCAGGGAATCTGCCAGGTTTGCCATTGCGGCTACCTTCTGTTCATGCGTCAGCACAGGACTTTTTACCGTTTCCAGCATTTTCTCTCTCGTCCCGTTTACCCGTTCCATATCAATATCTCTCATCAAAAATCCTCTCCTGTCACGGAAAAGGGGCAGAGTATGGCACAAAAGCCTCTCTGCCCGGATCCGTTTCTTCTATTTAAAAAACATCAGTCATCCAGCTGGTAAACATCACCATATTTTGCATCGAAGGACTCTTTATCTGTCGGTACTTCGATCTCGCCGGAAATGATCTTTTCTTTTACTTCGTCTACCTTCTTCAGGACTTCCGGATCAATGTTGTCGGTGGTCGGAGCGATATCCACGCCGCCGTCAGCCAGTGTGAAGGTCTGGATACCCTGGGTAAAGCCGCCCTCCAGGATCTCTTTTGCTTCATCGTAGCAGGCATTGTCCACACGCTTCATGGCAGAAGTCAGAATGGTATCCGGAGCTACCACGCTCTGGTCAGAGTCAACACCGATTGCCCAGATACCGGCTTCCTTGCAGGCATCGATCGCACCAAGGCCGGTTGCGCCTGCTGCATGGAAAATAACATCTGCGCCATCAGCGATCATGTTGTTTGCAGCGGTCTTTCCTGCTGCGGTATCGCCAAAGCTGTTGGCATTGTTCTGAAGAATCTTGACATCCGGATTTGCATCCAGTGCACCTGCACAGTATCCATAGCCGAACTGGTTCATGACACCGGTAGACATACCCAGAACGAAACCGATGGTGTTGGTCTTGGTGGTCAGGCCAGCTACATAACCTACCAGGTAGGAAGCCTGAGCCTGCTCGAACATCAGGCAGGTAACGTTGTCCAGATCTGCACAGCTGGAATCGTCAACGATGGCGAATTTCTGATCCGGATTAGCCTCAGCCTCTTCACGCATTGCGTCAGCCAGCTGGTATCCGATACAGATGATCAGGTCATACTCTTCGTCGATGAAGGTCTCCAGGTTCGGGATGTAATCGGAATCGGTGCTGGACTCCAGGTAGCTTGTAGTGATTCCCAGCTCTTCCTGAGCTCTCTGCAGACCTTCCCATGCAGACTGGTTGAAGGAGCCGTCGTTTACGCCGCCGACATCAGTGATAACTCCAACCTTTACTTCTGACGGATCCTTTGTCTCGTCAGCCATAGCGACTACTCCTGTGGAAAGGATCATGGACAGAGATAAAACTGCTGCTAATACCTTTTTCTTCATTTTTTAAATTCCTCCTTTTTGTTTATAAACAATCCGGCATCTCGCCGGCCGTTACCATTATAAGTCTGCCGTCCGTTTCAGATGGCTGTTGATGTGGTTCTGGAGCATCTCCATGGCAGTCTTATTATAACCGCCTTCCGGAATAATAATATTCGCGTTTTTCTTGCTGGGCTCCACAAACTGCTCATGCATCGGTTTCACCGTATTCATATACTGGTTGATGACGGATTCCAGACTTCTGGCCCGCTCGAGAACGTCTCTCTGGAGACGGCGGATCAGACGGATATCGGAATCGGTGTCCACGAAGACACGCACATCCATCATATCACAGAGCTCTTTATTTTCAAAGATCAGGATTCCTTCCACGATGATCACTTTGCTGGGCGCTACGGTGATCGTGTCCTTGCTCCTGTTGTGGACTTTGTAATCATAGACCGGACACTGAACCGGACGTCCTGCCCTCAGTTCCTTCAGATGCTCAATCATCAGCTCGGTATCAAAAGCGTTCGGATGATCGTAGTTCAGATTTTTCCGTTCCTCAAAGGTCATATCGTCATGAGCCTTGTAGTAGTTGTCATGTTTCAAAACCGTCACATGTTCCTGGAACAGTGACGCGATCTGATTCGTCAGAGTTGTCTTGCCGCTTCCTGAGCCGCCGCAATTCCGATAATCAGTACATCGTTCATAGCTTTCCCCTTTCCCGGCCGTAACCGGACATTGATCTTACTATAGCTTATTGTAACATCCTTTTGGGGATTAGAAAATATGTTTTTTTCAAAAAAGTCAAGCGCACCTCCAAAATGCCTCGCATTTCGTCGGTGTGGCGTATCCGCCAAATAGATTTTCAGTCAAAAGTGTTCGTTCATGCAAGCATGACTCACACTTTTGACTGAAAATCTGCCTGACTCTGAACAAAACAAAAAAACTACCGCAAAATCGACTTTCGTCAACTTTGCGGCAGCTTTACCTCGGAAACCGATCAGGCTTCCACACAGGCCGGCATATTTGCGGTAATGCTCCGGACCTTCTGGCCGTCTGCGGTGATGCCGCAGGCTGCCAGTCCTGTGCGGATGATCTGATTCCATTTTTCTTCATTCAGTTCAATGACTGTGTTGTCCTCCAGTTCAATGGTGCAGGCATTTTCCTTTCTGCATTCCGGACTGCAGTCAACTCTGTACATGTTCTTTCTGCTGATCGCTCCGATCTCCTCCAGGGTATTGATCATTCGATACACGGTGGCAGAGCCGATCTTGTCGTCCTTCTGGGAGGCCTTATAATAGATCTCCTTACAGCAGGAGCAGTCCTCCTCCAGAATGATATCCAGAAGGATAAGCCTCTGCTTGGTGATGCGAAGTCCCTGTTCCTTCAGCTTCTGGATGATCAGATCCTTCTGCATCTGTGTTCTCTTGTAATCTCCCTGATCTTTCAGTTTCCTTGTTCCGGAATTCTTTGGCAATTTCTCACACCTCCAAAGGCTGCGTTTTTATTTTCCGCAGTGGCCTCCGCAGTTCTTGCATTCTCCGCCACACTGCAGGGACTTACCGCTCTTCTTGTCGCGAATCATACTCCGTACAATCAGAGCTACGATGCCTACTAATATTACACCGACAACTACTGTTCCCATTTTACAGGACACCTCACTTTCGGACCCTGATAATTTTTATTTTGTTGCTTTTACGCCAACGTTAAGAGTTGTGCTCTCTTTGTACGGTCTAACCAGCAGATAGATGAAGCCGATCACAAGAAGGATGGCTACAACCGTGCCGATGCCGAATCCGCCGCCTGTGAACAGAGTACCGAGCTGGTAGATGCAAAGGGAAACCACATAAGCCAGACCACACTGATAACCGATTGCTGTCCAGAACCATCTGGTATTGTTCATCTCACGTTTGATAGCACCCATAGCTGCGAAGCAGGGAGCACACAGCAGGTTGAATACCAGGAAGGAATAAGCTGCAATCTGAGTCATGCTGCCTGCCAGCTGGCCCCATACTTCGTTACCGTCTTCAGCAACCTCTGCGAAGCCAAAGAGAACACCAAAGGTACCTACTACGTTTTCTTTTGCGATCAGACCGGTAACTGCTGCAACTGCCATCTTCCAGTCGCCCCATCCAAGCGGGGTGAAGATCGGTGCGATGAAGCTACCAATTTTGGAAAGGATACTGTCATTCAGCTGCTCAGCCTCCAGCATTCCGAAGGAACCGTCAACCCAACCGAAGTTCATCAGGAACCACAGAACGATGGTGGAAAGAAGGATGATGGTGCCGGCCTTTTTGATGAAGGACCATGCACGCTCCCACATGCTTCTCAGCACGTTGCTGACTGTGGGCATATGGTATGCCGGAAGCTCCATAACGAAGGGAGCCGGATCTCCAGCGAAGAGTTTGGTTTTCTTTAAGATGATACCGGAGCAGATGATTGCTGCGATACCTACAAAATATGCACTTGGAGCCACCCAGGAGGCGCCGTTAAACAGAGCGCCTGCAATCAGTGCGATGATCGGCAGTTTTGCACCACAGGGGATAAAGGTGGTGGTCATGATCGTCATCTTACGGTCTCTGTCGTTCTCGATCGTACGGGAAGCCATGATACCCGGGACTCCACAACCGGTACCGATCAGCATCGGGATGAAGGATTTACCGGAAAGACCAAATTTACGGAAGATACGGTCCATGATGAATGCGACACGGGCCATGTAACCGCAGGCCTCAAGGAAGGCCAGGAAAATAAACAGTACCAGCATCTGCGGAACGAAACCTAAAACAGCTCCGACACCGGCTACGATACCGTCAAGGATCAGCCCCTTCAGCCAGCCAGCACAGCCGATGGCATCCAGTCCGCTCTCAATGATAACCGGAACACCCGGTACCCATACGCCGTACTCAGCGGGATCCGGCTCTCCAGCCTCAACGACCTTTTCTGCGTCTGCTACAACGCTGTCGCTGATCTTTACAGTCTCGATGACTTTATCTTCGTCATCAACAATATCTACAGATGTTACATTGCCGTCTTCATCAACAGCTGCTACGATCTGGTCTGCACGGCTGTAATCAGCTGCTGCATCTTCGTAGGAGGAAGTTCCGATTCCGAAGAGGTGCCAGCCATCACCGAACACTCCATCGTTTGCCCAGTCAGTTGCCCAACCGCCAACGGTAGTTACAGATACATAGTAAACCAGCCACATAACTACTGCGAAGATCGGCAATGCCAGCCAACGGTTGGTAACCACGCGGTCGATCTTATCGGAAGTGGTCAGCTTCTTGGTTTTATTCTTGGTGCAGCAAACGCCGATGATGGAGGAAATATAAACATAACGCTCATTGGTGATAATACTCTCGGTATCATCATCAAATTTGTCCTCCAGTGCTTTGATCTCTCTGGAAACATCCGGAACGTTGGTCATCTGCTCGATGATCTTGTCGTCCTTCTCCAGAAGTTTGATTGCAAAGAATCTCTTCTGTGCTTCCGGGATATCCGTACCAAGCATGGTTCCTACAGCTGTGATCGCATCTTCCACTTTACTGTCGAACTCATGTACCGGTGTAACTTCGTTCTTTCTCTCTGCAAGACTTATTGCTTTCTCAGCTGCTTTCTGGATTCCGGTACCTTTCAGTGCGGATATTTCCACAACCTCGCATCCTAACAGTTTGCTCAGTTTGTCAGTATGTATCTTGTCACCCGCTTTTTCTACCAGGTCCATCATGTTGACAGCCATAACAACCGGAATACCCAGTTCCATGATCTGTGTGGACAGATACAGGTTACGTTCGATGTTGGTACCATCTACGATGTTGATGATCGCATCCGGTCTTTCATTGATCAGATAGTTTCTGGCTACGACTTCTTCCAGAGTGTATGGAGACAGGGAATAGATACCCGGTAAGTCCATGATAGTCACATCTTTATGACCTTTTAACTTACCTTCTTTTTTCTCCACCGTTACGCCCGGCCAGTTACCTACAAACTGATTGGAACCGGTCAGCGCATTAAACAATGTTGTCTTACCGCAGTTAGGATTACCTGCTAATGCAATTTTCACTGACATTTTTTTGCTCCTTTTTCTTATTTGTTGAAATGTTGTTATACATTCCTACTAATTTTTGGTCTGCGCTATCTTTTATTAGCTTTCGCTAACGCACAGGCAAAAAAATTATTCAACCTCAATCATTTCGGCATCGGCTTTACGAAGAGATAATTCATACCCTCTTACGGTTACTTCCACCGGATCACCTAACGGTGCAACTTTGCGCACATATACACTTACGCCTTTGGTGATACCCATGTCCATGATTCTTCTTTTTACGGGGCCTTCACCATGCAATCTCTTTACTGTGACTGTCTGTCCAACAGCAATCTCTTTCAGAGTTTTCATAACATTCTCCCTCTTTCCTTGATAATCCGCCTGCTTACACCATGATACGGTTTGCCATATCTTTTCCGATGGCCACACGTGAATCTTTCACATTCACGATCAGGTTTCCCTCGATTTCAGATACGACCGTAACCTCTCCTCCAGTTACAAATCCAAGATTCTCAAGGAATTTTCTTGTTTCTTCTTTTCCTCCAACCTTTTTGATTGTGTTAGTTTCTCCTGGTTTTACCATAGATAACGGCATCATATCAACCTCTTTTCTTTATTGCTAACATATTAATGTTGTTCCTTACTGGCGTTAGTATATGCTAATATCCATTAGATGTCAAGTACTTGTTGGAAATTTTTTTCAATAAGTATTTTCACAGTAACATTATTCACACGTTTGCCCATGGAAAAAACATGTTTGTCAGTTGAATTTTTGTAATAGTTATGCTATACTAATCTATACTTGATGGTAACTGTTCAGTGTTTTGTATCACAGATACGATCTTCTGGACAGCTGCTTTTCTTTTAGTCATTTTTAGTGGAATTGTTCATGAAGGGGGTTTGTAATATGGCAAAAAATGAATCAGCAGAAAATTATCTGGAGACGATTCTGATACTGAGTAAAAAACTTCCTGTTGTTCGTTCCGTAGATATCGCCACTGAATTAGGTTATAAAAAATCCAGTGTAAGTGTGGCAATGAAGCACCTGAGAGAACATCAGCATATCACAGTCACTGATGCCGGATTCATATATCTTACCGAATCCGGGAAAGAGATTGCAGACATGATTTATGAGCGGCACGAGCTGCTCTCTTCCTGGCTGATGCATCTGGGGGTACCGGAAGAGATCGCAACAGAAGATGCCTGTAAGATGGAACACGTGATCAGTAAGGAGAGTTTTGAGGCTATTAAGAAGCACGTGGGTGCACTGTCGTAAGTGTTGAGAAATCGAAATTTAGAAGTCGACCTTTTATTTTTTAAGGTTGGCTTCTTTTTTTGTTTGTTCCTATACGGACGCAAGAGGAAGGCGGAGCCAGGGTGGCACGACGTGGGCAGGGAAACTTTAAGCTAGCCGCTAACTTCGGCTATAGTTCACGAGGGTCAGCTGACCCTCGCGAAAGCC
>OLPG01002667.1_pt1 | contig 12166 bp, 13 predicted proteins | sample 1672311 | NCBI WGS metagenome assembly OLPG01 (sample SAMEA3136670, study PRJEB25190) | human gut metagenome | biome: human gut; feature: human-associated habitat; material: faeces | place: Austria | collected 2013
TCGCCGCAACAGTCATAAAGTATATCAGGACTATTTGTCGATGTCAAGCACTTTTGAACTTTTTTAGAAGTTCATGTCACATATCTCAGTGACGAATGATATCTTATCACAGCTGCAGGCAAACGTCAACACTTTTTTAACCTACAGTTCCTTCGTAGCTCTATGAGCAAAAGCAACGGTGGCGCAGCCACTGCGGGAAGCACCGCAGGCGTGGTTCATGACAATAGAATGCTCGCGGAGCGTGCATTCTATTGTATTGCGAATGGCGCGAGGAACTGTACTGTCCTCCATCCTGCCTACTTTTTTACTTTTTCTCCCACACCTTCGGCTGATAACGCATATCGGACACCGTGTACACCGTGATGAACGCCTTCGGATCCTCCCGATTGATGAAATTCATCAGCTTCTGGTATTCGCTTTTATCCACGATTGTGATGATTTCATTATGCTTTTCCAGATTATACGCGCCAATTGCCTCGTAAACCGTTGCTCCACTATGCAGTTCTTCTATGATAAAGCGGCGCAGCTGTTCTTCTTTTTTCGTAATAATGCAGACACGGCGTTTGATATTGTTGTCAAAAATAAAATGATCCAAAATGATTCCGTTAAAATAGGTGCCCAGAATACTCAGCACCACCGTCTTTTTATCGTATACGAGTGCCGCAGAAAGCGCTACGCACATGCCGGATAAGGACATCGCCTTTCCCAGATCCATATGGAGATACTTATTCATGATCTTCGCCACAATATCCAGTCCGCCGGACGATGCATTTCGGTTAAACAGGATGCTTAATCCAATGCTGACGACCAGAATATAGCAAAGCACATCCAGCTCCTGGCTGTCAGTCAGGGAAGTAAAATCAGGAAACAGAAGTTCAAACATCCCCAGAAACAACGGCAGCATAATGCTCGTATAGACTGTCTTTGCCCCAAATTCCTTTCCACAGGTAAGAAAACCGATCACCAGTAAAACCACATTCAGGATCATCGTAATCGCGGACAGCGGAAGCGGTATAAAATTAGATACTACGATGCCAAGGCCGGAGATACTGCTGACCGACGCATGGCTCGGCACCAGGAAAAAATAGACTGCCGCCGCAATAATTGCTACTGCGGCGGTCAGAATCCCTATTTCTTTTATCATTCCTGCAAAATTCCATCTTTTTTGCATACTTCAACTCATTCCTGTTCGTCAAGTTTTTCCAGTACAAAATCTATTGCTTCCAGATATCCGTTTAATCCATGTCCGTAAATCTGCTTATCACAGACAGGAGCTGTCACAGATACTTTTCGGAAATCTTCTCGTTCCATAATATTGGAAATATGGATTTCTACCTTTGGTACGGTAATACTTGCCAGTGCGTCGCGGATGGCATAGCTGTAGTGCGTATAAGCGCCGGGATTGATGATAATGCCCTCTGTCTTATCAAAATACGCTTCCTGGATTTTATCAATAATCGCACCCTCGTGATTGCTCTGGAACACGCTGATTGCAGCATGACAGTCCAGTCCCTTCTGTGCGATCATATTTAACAGATCATTATAATCCTGCGTGCCATAAATTCCTTTTTCGCGGATGCCAAGGAAGTTTAAGTTGGGACCGTTGATGACCAAAAGCTTGCGCAGAGACTTTTTCTTTTCTTTTTCTGCCGCCGCACGGGAAAACTGCTGTCTGTAAAAGAGCTGACCGCCCTCTGCCTGCTGCCCATAAGAGGACTGCCCATAGGGCTGAGATCCATAGGACTGAGCCTTTTCTTCTGTCGAACAGTTGTTTGCCAGTGTCTGTAAATCCCCTTCAGTGTGTCCATCATACGAAGAACGTCCGCCGGATAAAAAGCGGCTGCCGGCTGCAGACTGTCCGTAAGAGCCAAATGTTCCGTAGGAAGGTTTTCCGTAGGGCGCCCTTGTACCATAACCAAAGCGCTGACCAAGCGGATAGCGCTGGGAATATTTTCCTTTATAGCCACCCTCCTCCGACGCTGTGTTTGCATTGTCCCGGTAGGACGGACGAATCCCGCGCTAGATTTCATATAACGCCTGTCCAAAAGGCTTATCGTCCACATCAATAATCAAGTCCGCAGCTTCTTCATACGCGCTGCTTCTTTTTTCAAGAAGTCCCTGGATCTTTGTCTTTAAATCCTCGTCGCCGCCCTGCAGCAGAGGTCTGTTGGTATCTTTTTTGAGCCGTTCATATAAGGTTTCCGCTTTTGCACGCAGATAGACTACCTTTCCGATCTCTTTCATCAGGGTACGGTTTTCTTCCCGCACCGGAGTTCCGCCGCCGACGGAAATTACCTGATTCTTCGCTGTTTCCTTCAATTCCTGAAGCGTCTGTGTCTCCATCTGCCGGAACGCTTCTTCTCCGTCCTGTTCAAAAATTTCCCGAATCGATTTTCCCTGTTTTTTTTCAATCAGACGATCCGTATCCGTCATCTGTCTCTTGAGCCGATACGAAAGCTTTACTGCCACACTGCTCTTTCCGCATCCCATAAAACCGATCAATACAACATTTCCCACTGCCTGTTTCCTCACTTTCCACTTAATTCCTGTTCCATTCTCTGATAAATTCTGTCCGCTGTCTCTTTGGAAACTGCTACGTCATTCCACAATTCAAACGCTTCCACACCCTGATACAAAAGCATCTTCAGGCCGTTATACGCCTCTTTGCCATTTTCTTTTACCAGACGCATAAATTTCGTCTCCGCCGGCCGGTAAATCAGGTCGTAGCCGGTGCTTACCTTTTCATAAAAAGCGCTGTCCTCCACTGCCGCCTTTTCGCTGTCCGGAAATAAACCCACACTGGTCGCCTGAATCGCCAGATAGTCTCTTCCATCGAGTCTGCCAGCCTCTGCAATTGTTCTGGCATGGATCGCCTGATAGCCGGTTTTCTCCTTCACTTCTTCTGCAACACTACACGCCTTATCGACACTACGGTTTAAAATGGTGACCCGTTTTGCGCCCTTCTGTGCACACAAAAACGCAATTGCCCTGCCGACTCCGCCCGCGCCGAGTATCACGACATCACGGTCTTTGATTTCGACCTTATCCTCCTGCATCGCACGGTATAAACCGCTCATATCCGTGTTGTAACCGCGGTATCCGCCCTTTGTGCGGACGAGTGTGTTAACAGATTCCACATCCGCTGCCAGTTTGTCTGCGCTCACCAGATAAGGAATTACCGCCATCTTGTACGGAACGGTGACGTTTAAACCCAGCACGTTTAACGCATACGCCCCTTTGACCGCTGCACCCAGCCCCTCCTTTTCTACCAGAAAGGGCAGATATGCCATATCGCAGCCACATGCTGCCGCCAGCGTATTGTGGATCATCGGGGAAAGCGTATGCTCCACCGGGTTCCCGATCAGACCGCACAGTCTCGTCCTGCCTCCGATCTCTACTGCTCCTACTGCATCCTTTTCGTCCATCCTGTTTCAATTCCTTTACTGCATTTCTTTCCGGCTTTTCTGCCGATAATAAAAGTGTAGCACAATTTTTTCCAGCTGTCTCTTAAAAACGATCTGGATTTCTTCTTTTGGATGGATCGGTTTGACCAAAATACTGCGGATTCCGCTTCTTTTTGCGCCCCAGACGTCCGTAAAAAGCTGATCGCCGATAAAAAGAGTCGTTTCTTTTGTCGTCCCCATCCGGCGCATCGCCTCTTCATAGCCTTTTACCGACGGCTTATCCGCCTTGAAAATATAGTCCGCATACTTTACATCCTCTGCGAAGCTTTTTACGCGCGGTTCCTTATTGTTCGACAAAAGCACCGCCGAAAAGCCGATGGTATGCAGCCTTTCAAACAGCGCTTTTGCACGGTCGTCCGCCGGCGCACCATGCGGCACCAGCGTATTGTCCACGTCATAAATCAGTCCGCGGTATCCTTTTCGGTACAGCCCCTCGTAATCGATTCCATAGGAGGTATCCGCCGTTTCATCCGGATAAAAAATTTCCAACATGCCCATTTATGTTTCATCCTCTCCGATTCCTGCCGCCTCCAGCAGCTCTTTTGTGTATTCGTGCTGCGGGGAAAAATAAACGGTATCTACATCGCCGCTTTCGACAATTGTTCCGTCCTTCATAATCATAACTCTGTCGCAGAGCTGATAAACGACGCGCATATCGTGAGAAATAAATAAAATCGACAGTCCCATTTCCTCCTTCAGCTGCTCCAAAAGCTCCAGAATCTGTGCCTGAATCGTCACGTCCAGTGCAGAAACCGCCTCATCTGCCACCAAAAGCCCTGGATTTGTCATCAGCGCTTCTCCGATGCAGACTCTCTGTCTCTGCCCGCCGGAAAGCTGGTTCGGGTAACGGTCTGCAATTATTTCATCCAGACCGACCTTTTTTAACATTTCGAGTACCTTCTGCCTCCGCTCTTTTCCAGAAAGCTTTCCCTGAATCCGAAGCGGTTCTTCCATAATCCAGCCGATTTTCTTCGCCGGATTCAAGGAGCCATACGGATCCTGAAACACCATCTGCGGACGGTTGCCGGACACAGTCACCGTCCCGGAGTCGGGCTTTAACAGCCCCAGAATTACCTTCGCGAGCGTGCTTTTTCCACAGCCGGATTCACCCACGAGCCCCAGCACCTCGCCTTTCTCCATCGTAAAGGACAGATCCTTTAACACTTCGTTGCGTTTTCTCTTTTCAAACAGGCTGTGCCGTTCCGAAAAAAAGCCGATTTTCAGATGCTCTGCCTTTAAAATCACGTCAGCCATGTGCTTCCTCCGTTTTTGCGCTGCAACCGGGATTCTTTTTGACGCAGCGCGGAATCGCTGCAATCAGCTTCTGCGTATATTCCTGCTGCGGGTTCTCAAAAATATCCTTCATCGCTCCCTGCTCCACAATTCTGCCGCCCTTCATGACGATCACGCGGCTGCAGAGTCTGCGCACCAGGCTCAAATCGTGGGAAATAAACAAAATGGCAGTTCCCTTTTTCTGATTGATCCGCTTTAACAGCTTCACAATCTGCGCCTGAACCGTTACATCCAGTGCGGTCGTCGGTTCATCCGCAATCAGAAGCTTCGGCTCGCAGATCATCGCAGCCGCGATCATGACGCGCTGTCTCTGTCCGCCGGAAATCTGGTGCGGATACGACTGATAAATCCGCTCCGGGTCTTCCAATTCCACCTGCTTTAACAGCGTCAGCGCCCGTTGTTTTCTCTCCTGCGCAGACAGCTCCGGATGATGGATGCGAAGCGGCTCCTCCACCTGCCAGCCAATCCGGTAAACCGGATTTAACGATGTCATCGGCTCCTGAAAAACGACGGAAATATCGTTCCCCTGAAGCCCTCTTAAAAAGCTTCGTTCGCAGTGCAGCAGATCGGTTCCCTCGAATAAAATTTCTCCCGTTTTTTTCATATCATGGCGGGACAAAAGTCCGGCGATCGCCAGCGCGGTCATGGATTTGCCGGAGCCGGACTCGCCTACCAGCCCGACGATCTCCCCTGCGTCCATATGGAAGTTGACCTGATGCACAACCGTTTCAGGCACCAGATGATCATGAAATTCGATATTCAAATCCTTTACGTCCAGCATCGCCTTACTCCTTTTCCCGATCCTTTAATCCTTCTCCGAGCAGAGAAAATCCCAGCACCAGCATAATCAGAAAAATTCCCGGAAACAACGCAAAGCCCGGGGCAGAAAACAGATAGGTCTGTGCTTCCGACAGCATTCTTCCAAGGCTGGACTGCGGCGGCTGCACGCCGATGCCCAGATAGCTCATCCCTGCTTCCGCCAGCACGGCATTGTTAAAGCCGATCATGATTGCAGATAAAAGCACCGGTACTGTATTGGGCAGGATATGGACAAACATAATCCGCAGATTGCCCGCTCCCGCCAGCTTCGCACTTCTGACATAATCCATATTTTTACAGCGGATAAACTCGCCGCGGACAATTCTGGCAAAGCTCGGGATAAATGCAATGCCCAGCGCGATAATCACGTTCCAGGTGCCGCCGCCAAGAAGGGTTACGAACACAAGCGCCAGAAGAATGCTCGGAAACGATAAAAGAATATCATTGAAACGCATGATCAGGTTATCGAAAAAACCGCCGAAATATCCGGTAAACGCCCCGATGATAACACCGAATACCGTGCCGATCGCTACTGTGCCAAGCGCCACGAAAAACGTCGTGCCGCCGCCCTTTAATACTCTGCTGAAAATGTCCCGTCCGAAATTGTCGCAGCCCATCAGATGCGAAAAAGAGACGCCGGATAGCTTTGCTGCGTTATCCATCGTCTCAGGATTATAGGGTGTCCAGAAAAAACCTACCAGAATCAGCGTCAGCATGATTCCGGTAAGCCAGAGTCCAACTGTCAGATTTTTGTTCATTTTCTTTTTCATAATCGCCTAATCAATCCAATGTAATTCTGGGGTCCATCTTCTGATACAGAAGATCCACCAGGAAATTTGTAAAAATAACGATAAATGCGATAAATACAATGATCGCCTGTACTACAGGATAGTCCCGGTTGGAAATTGAAGTCAGCAAAATCCTGCCCAGTCCGGGGATATTGAACACCTGTTCGATAACAATACTTCCCGCGACCATATCCGCAAGCGCCATGCCCAGAAACGTAATAACCGGAATGATCGCGTTGCGCAGCACATGCTGGTACAGCACTCCTTTGGTATTATTTCCCCTGCTGTATGCCGTGCGGACATAATCCAGCTTCATCTCAGACAGTACAGATGTGCGCAGCAGCTTGATCGCCATCGCCGCTTTCGGCAGCGCAATCGCGACCGACGGAAAGATCAGGTATCCCAGAAAGCCTGTGACGCTCGTCGTATAGGACACATACCCGCCCGGTGTAAACAAATGCAGCACAAGACCAAACAGAAGCGTGATCAGGATGCCCGAAAAGAACGGTGGAATCGCCATGATCACCTGATCGACGATCAGGACGATACGATCTACCTTTCCACCCGCGTGATGCGCGCAGAACAGACCGACCGGAATCGAAACTGCCACCATAATCAGAAAGGACATCGCCGTAAGCGTCAGCGTGACCGGAATCTTTTCGGCGATCATGCTGCGCACCGACATCTGATACTTGTAGGAGGTTCCGAAATCTCCCTGTATAAAATTGACCGCCCAGCTGCCAAAGCGCACCAAGAGCGGTTCATTTAATCCCATCTGTTCCCGCAGCGCCGCCAGTTTTTCAGGGGTCGCCTGCGTGCCCAGCATCGCTGTGGCCGGATCTCCCGGTATTACGGCAAACGCCGCAAATACCAGGAAAGATACCACCAGCATAGTCATCACAAAACCAGCCAGTTTTTTTGCCAAATACTTCATGAATTTTTACTCCGTCTGTTCGTCAACGATATACAGCTTTGCAAAATCCTGTACATACAGCGGGTAGAACTCGTAACCGCCGTACTTTTTGTTCAGGGCTACAAAGGAAGGCAGATCCTGAATATATACGTTTGCCGCATCCTCTGCCAGAATCTTTTCACATTCCTTGTAATATTCGGTCTTTTCGTCATCGTCCGCGCTCGCTGCGGCCGCTTCGTATGCTTCGTCATAGGCAGGATCATTAAAGTTAATGAAGTTATTGGAAGCAGTACTATCGAATCTGGACAGCAGCGCTGCTGCAGTCAGACTGGATGCGTCTACACCAACTACGGTCGCTTCGTAATTGCGGTCGGAATAAACGTCAGACAGCCAGCTCTCCCATTCGATCAGCTGGATATTGGCGGTTACGCCGATCTCCTTTAACTGTTCTACAATCACCTGCGCGGTATCGATATGCTGCTGATAGTTGGAAGGAACGGTCAGCGTAAAGGAAAATCCGTCCGGATAGCCAGCCTCTGTCAACAGCTCCTTTGCCTTTTCGATATTGGTCGCATACAGATCATTTAACTCTTCCATATAATATTTGCCGAACGACGGGAACATGCTGCTGCCGATCTGCGTTCCCTTGCCGTCGGAAATCATGTCCATAATGCCCTGCGGATCTACCGCATAGCAAAGTGCCTGGCGAACCCGTACATCGTTAAAGGGCTCTTTTGCATTGTTTAAATACATCGCCTGCACAAGGTTCATCGTACCTTCCAGCACATCGAAATCATCGGACAGCTGATCTGCCTGTGCCTGGGAAATTCTCGCAAACATATCAACCGAACCGCCGTTTAAGCTGGTCACAATCGTGTCCGCATTCGCGATTACCTGAAGCTTTACGGTATCGATGTTTGCCGGTGTACCCCAGTATTCATCGAATTTCTCTAAGATCACATTTTCCTGAGGGGACCGGGATACATATTTGTACGGTCCGGTTCCGATCGGATTGCTCTCCGGATCCTCGTTGGCTGCCGGAATGATCGCTGCGGTCAGGTAAGGGAGGAAGTCGGTATTTCCTTCTTTTAATACGATCTCAACGGTTTTCTCATCAATGATATTCACGCTGTCAATCGCCAAAAAGGCCGATACCAACGGGTCACCGTTACTGGTATCGGCACATCTGTCAATGGAATATTTTACATCTTCCGCCGTAACAGTTGTGCCGTCATGAAATTTTACCCCATCGCGAAGCGTGAAGGTATACACTTTTCCATCTTCCGAAATGGTATGGCTCTCTGCTACAGCGTCGTTTAAGTTTCCTTCGCTGTCAGGCTTTACAAGACCTTCGAATACATTGAACAATACCTCTTTTGTTCCCGCCGCCACTGCTTTTTGGGGGTCAAGACTGTCCACATCCTGAGGAATTCCAATGGTAATCTGAGAAGATTCCTTTCCCGCCTTATCGCCCGAGCACGCGCCCAGTGCAATAGTCAGTGCTGCGCACACCAAAAACAAAAAAAAATTTTTTTTTTCTTTTTTTTTTTTTTTTTTTTTTTTTTTCAGTTGTACTTTCCGGTTGCGGCAGCTGTCCGCACCAAAAAGCTGTGTCGGGATACACCAACGCGTTTTTCATCGGGAAGCGAATTCCCGTGCGGCGAAAAACAGAGCGTCGTCTTTCCCAATGCCTCACTTATTGTATACAGGAGTGAATCAAATTGCAAGATTTATTTTTTCTTTTTTTCAACGGCCTTGCGCAGTTCGTCAAAAAAGGTATTTACGTCTTTAAATTCGCGGTAAACAGAAGCAAACCGCACATAGGCAACCGCATCCAGATCCTTCAGTTTGTTCATGACCAGCTCCCCGATCACGCTGCTTGGGATCTCCTTTTCTTCCCTGGAAAAAATATCTGTCTCCACTTCGTCGATCAGCCCTGTGATCTCATTGGCACTGACCGGACGCTTATGGCAGGCACGCAGCACACCGGCTTCGATCTTGGAACGGTCGTAGGGCTCCCGGTTGTTATCTTTTTTGATGATAATCAGGGGGATCGTCTCAACCTTTTCATAGGTTGTAAAGCGTTTGCCGCACACATCACATACCCGGCGGCGGCGAATCGCGTTATTATCATCGGATGGACGGGAATCAATTACTCTCGTATTGTCCCGACCGCAAAAAGGGCATTTCATCTTTCTGCTCCTGTCTGCCCGAACAGAAAAAATCCGGGCCGTTTTCATTCATTCCTCATGCAGAAACTGCTGTAGTTTCAGCACTTTCTACTATGAGTAAATTATAATGAAAACAGCCCGAGCTGTCAATCATTCCCTGATTTTGCAAGCTTTTTGGCGCCTGCCTTTTTTGAAAAGACTCTGCCTGCGCCACATTATTGCTTCTGTCCGTACTCCGTCGGATAGACCGAACCGAATTTTCGGAAATTGCCCGGGGTCAGTCCGGTCGCCTCTTTAAAGCAGCTGTGAAAATAATTTTCATCCGTATAGGACAGCCGCTCTGCGATTTCCTGAATCGACATGCCGGAATAGAGCAGATAGCGCTTTGCCGCTTCGATTTTCTGTTCTCGCAGATACTGATACGGCGTGATCTGATAGCGGTTCCGGAACTGGTTGATCAAATGGTTTCTGGAATAATGCAGGCTTTCACACAGCTGCTCTAACTTGACATTTTCCTCCACATGCAGATCGATCCATTCCTTAATCTGCTCCGGAAGCGTGCGGGTATGGCTGCTGCCCTGGTTATGAAGCTTCTGGAGGATCTCCAGCACTGCGACTGCCGTCTCGTCCGCCATTTTATCGTAATCCCCATCGAACTGCTCCAGGCGCTGCAGGAGTGCTTCCATCTGCCCGGAGATATCGCAGTTGTGCATCAGGTATACGGTTCGGTCCAGATAAGCAGAAAACATTGCTTCCGCCATCAGTCCGTTAAAGCAGATCCAGATCTTCGTCCACGGTTCCTCCTCATCCGACCAATAGCAGTGTGGGATGCCTCTTTTTAAAAAATAGACATCCCCCGCCCGCGGCTCCAGGCGTTGTCCGTCGATCACCAGCATCCCTTTTCCGCTGTAAATATATTCAAATGAATACAGATTTTCCGGCTTTCTCTCGATCCGATATGTCCCATCACAATAGGATACTCCTGCTAACAGGACGTTAAATGGCCGGTCTTTTTTTTCATAATTCCAAAAGCTGCAAATTTTTTCTGTCATGTCTTCCTGTCGTTCCTTTGTCACTTCTATACGGCGGAATGTCTGCATGCGGGCGATTCTGTTCTTCCTAACACTGGAATGCCCGAAGGGCGTGCATTCCAGTGTTGGAAATCAGTCCAACAGATCTGCTTCTGCCAGCTGTTTTGTCTGTTCGTCATAATGAAGCGTTTTGATCTCGAATCCTTTTAAAGATACCGGGCAGGCAACACCTGCAAACGGCAGTTCTACAACTGCTGTGGTATCTTTACCGGTGCTCTCATAAAGACGAAGCGTATATCCTTCCCCGTTTTCTGCCTTTTTCCATGCAGAGACCAGAACATTTGCCTGATCGACCAAAATTGCGGGCGATTTCTTTTCTCCGGCTCCGGATGCATTGAATGCGAGCACATAAGGCTCTTCATTATAAGCCTGTGCAGTGCGATCCACGTTGTCCAAAAGATCTGTCTTTCCTGCTTCAAAGCGGAATGCAAACTTACGTTCTCCCTGTTCCATCCGAACGGTGTGGCGAACCTCATGCAGCGTCTTTTTCTCATCGAAATCCGCTGCAGAATAGCCCGCAGAGTGCAGCAGCGTCAGTCCGATCACGCCGTCTTCGATGCTGCTTCCGTAGCTGCCGCAGTTGACTGCCGTAAACGCCTTTTCTCCGTCCGTCCACGCGTTCCAGCGCTGTGCGACAACTTCCTGACCGTCCTGCGCCAGAGCTTCCCTGCCGAACATTACCTGTCCGTAATAGGTTCCCTGCTCCATTGCAGACGGAATCATCCATTTCAAAACCGTATCGTTTTCGTTCCAGTATACGCCGATTTCCACATCCATATGCGTATCGTTCTTCGGCAGAATATAACGCTGATACAGCTTGCTGTTATGCCAGCCAAACAGTGCTTCCACAACCGTACGCACCTTGCCGTCCTCGATCACGCGCACAGAGGGCTCGATCTGCTCGTATAATCCGGAGAATTCGCTTCCCTCGTGGTCTGTCAGCAGTGTAAATGCCCTGCGCGCTCCGGGCTCATTTTTCCAGAGTCCCCAGGAATTATAAGTGCCGTCGATCGCTACCGGGCAAAAGCTGCCAGGCTTTAAGTATTCGGTATCCCCGACCTTCCAGGAATCCACCAGACCAGTTCTGGGGTTGATCTCTATACGCATTTTTCCGTTGTCAAAAACAAAGTTTTCTTTTCTGGAAATCCGTTCAAAGGTCGGACGCTTTTCAATGGCATCAAACCAGACATCCACCCGATTCATCGCACACGGTTTTAAGGTTGCTTCCACGACAACTTTCTTACGCCAGTCGATGCAGAAATGACTGCATTCCATCTCCGACTGGGTCGGCACTTCTTCGCCGTTTACAGATGCTCTCGGATGATAAAAGCAAGGATCCCAGTTCTGTTTGGGCAGTCCGACTTCAAACGCAAACTGTCCGGTAATCGGATACGGATGTGGGTTGTATAAAAATGCGCAGGAGCTTCCTTCTTTGATCGGCGCCTCGCCTGCGGTCAGCGCAATCGCGCTTCTGCAGTTGACGCGGGACATCAGCTCCAGTCCGTGATCCAGCAGGCGCAGCGTATCTTCTTCTACCTGCTGTGTGCCGGAGCCGGGCAGCGCATCATGAAACTCTGAGAACAACAATGCGCGAACTGCTTCGTGAATCTCTTCCTTCGGATATTTC
>OLPG01002670.1_pt1 | contig 12153 bp, 7 predicted proteins | sample 1672311 | NCBI WGS metagenome assembly OLPG01 (sample SAMEA3136670, study PRJEB25190) | human gut metagenome | biome: human gut; feature: human-associated habitat; material: faeces | place: Austria | collected 2013
AAGTTGTATTCATCGAAAACTACAGAGTATCCAACGCTGAGTGGATCTTCGCAGCGGCAGACGTTTCCGAGCAGATCTCCACAGCAAGTAAAGAAGCATCCGGAACAGGTAACATGAAATTCATGCTCAACGGTGCTCCGACACTTGGAACTATGGACGGTGCTAACGTAGAGATCGTAGAAGAAGTTGGTGCAGAAAATGCATTCATCTTTGGTTTAAGCTCCGACGAAGTTATCAACTACGAAAACAACGGCGGATACGATCCAAACGTAATCTACAACACAGACGAAGAAATCCGTCAGGTACTGATGCAGCTCATCAACGGAACATTCTCCAGCGATACAGAACTCTTCCGTGACCTGTACGATTCACTTCTCAACACAAAGAACACAGACAGAGCAGACCGCTACTTCATCCTCGCAGACTTCCGTTCCTATGCAGACGCACAGAAACGCGTAGAAGCAGCATACAAAGATGAAAAAGGCTGGGCTAAGAAAGCACTCCTCAACACAGCATGCAGCGGCAAGTTCACATCCGACAGAACGATCCAGGAATATGTAGATGATATCTGGCATCTGGACAAGGTTATTGTCAGAAAGAAATAATTAGCTTCCTATTATAAGCACATCAATAGTATATCAATAAGTATACGAAAACCCCTGACAGTACAGTTAACAGGACTGTATTGCCGGGGGATTTTTTGTTTAAAGGATTAGCTGGAAAAGTTATGGTACGTCTGTTAAAATAGAATACACGATATAAAGTGCAAAGAAGGTGATCGGAGACAAAAATACTTTTACTTTGCACAAAAGATAAAGTTCCGCAGATGTTAAACATCCGGAAATAAGAATACATCTGAAAAGAAAACATGATCAAAACACAAAAGTCCGCAGAGTACAAAAGATTATAGAATATGAGATTAAAAAGCACGAAAGCGAACGATACATAACAACCACGAAAGGGATGCCTCATGGCAAACAATACGATATTTGATGATGTTTTCCGAACGATGCTGGAAAAAATGCCTGAACTTATCATTCCATTAATTAATGAAGTATTTGGCACAGATTACCCGGCAGATATACCAATCGAACAGCAACGAAATGAACACCATACAAAGACCGGCGAAAAAATAACAGATTCCCGTTTAAAGATAGCAGACAAAGTCTACCATATAGAGTGCCAGAGCACCAGTGACGCAGAAATGGTAATTCGGATGATAGAATATGATTTTGCTATCAGTCTGGAAGACGCAAAGATGGAAAATGGCATATACAGAATGTATTTTCCGTATTCTTGTGTGATATATTTACGTGGGAAAGGCAGAACAGATAATTTGAAGTTAGAGATTATCATGCCAGACGGACAGAAAATTGAATACAGACTGCCTGCTGTTTATGTGGAAAAGTATACCAGGGAGTATATTTTTCAGAAAAACCTGTTGTTCTTCTTACCATATTATATTATGAGATATGAAAAGCAGAAAAAAGTATTTGATAAGGACAATGAAAAACTGCAAAAATTGTTAGACGAATATGCTGATATTCAAGAACAACTCCATGAAAGCCTGCAAAGTCAGAATATGGGGAAATATTATATGGATATAGCTGGACTTATTACCAAAATATCAGACTATATTTTTAGGGATTCGAAGAAAACCCGGAAAGGATTGGAGAAAACTATGGGTGGAAAAGTTTTGGAATTAGAATCAGAAAAATTGATAAAAGAAGGAATAAAAGAAGGAATAAAAGAAGGAATAAAAGAAGGTGCACAGGTGACTATAGAAGAAACAGTAAATCGTATGAGAAAATCCGGTAAATTTACGGAAGAAGATATAGGTTTGGCGACAGGTTTGGATTTAAAAACACTTCGAAAGATAAAATAGGAAAAATATATGAGAAGAAGTATCAATGATACAAAATCTTTTCTGGAATACATGATAAAAAATAATGGGTATAAACTGACAGGGAATCATGACTGGTTCTCTGCCAGTTTTCTCTATAAAGGAGTTGCTACATCATCTTGTGATAAACAGGAAAAACTCAGTATGTTTGTAACAAATTATAGAGTTTAAACTTGGAAAATCAAGGAAAATAAATGCTTTTTAAGTATGTGAAATTTAAAAAAATCGTAAAATTCTTAGGCATTACCCTTGACAAAAAGTGGTGAAAGCACTATTATTAACCATAACAGACAGATTATGTCTAGGAATCTTTACCCAAAAAGAAATAGTTATATTAAGGAAAGGGGAACTATAATCATGACAAAGATTAAAAACACAAAGAAGGGCATGGCAAAAAAGACATTAAGTATGTCACTTGTTGTTGCAATGCTTGCTACTTCTAATGTGCCGGTATGGGCTGCTGAGTTCAGCGATGGTACAGATGTTACTACATTTACTTCCGAAGCAGATGCACCTGTAGTTGATGATACAACAGATGCTATTGTAGATAATGCACAGGATGTTGATAGCACTCCTACAATTAGTATTAATGGAGTAACTGAAAATAAAATTTCTGCTAACGCAGCTAAAACCATGTCCATAGCTACAAACTGGAAGGTAAGTGCTAATGCAGAAGCATGTATCAATGTATTTGCGCCAAAATCAGATGCAGCTGGTAGTGTTAATGTTGGTGATTTGAATGAAACTGTAAAGCAGAAATTTTATGAGGGATATTCCGATATTAAAAAATCCGGATTATTAGATGGAACAGTTGTTGATTGGAAAGGTATTAATCCAAATGATTATATTGGAAAAAAAGTATATGTAGCTGTAACTGAAAAAACAGGAACAGGAGCATGGACAGTAAAAGCCGTTACATCTGTTACCATTACAGGAAATAATAATCAGGACTATGTAAAAACTTCATTCACCAAAACCGCTGGTTGGGGAACAACTGTAAGCTCATTAGCAACATCTTCTGACTATACCTTAGCTAATGGAGCAACTATTGCTTCTACAAAATGGTATGATCCAAGTGGAAATGAAGTAAAAGGTACTTATACTACAACTAAAGATGATATCAATAAAGTATATACTTTAAAAGCTGTATTAAATGGTGCTTTAGATAATTCTGAAGTAACTTTAGGTACTGTTACTATTACAACTAAAGTTCCAACAAGCACTGATATTTTAAGTGTTGTTTGGGACTGTGCAACAGACGCTGCTGGAAACCCAACATTCACTTATGACGGAACAGCACACTATCCAAAACTGAGAACTATTTCTCTTAAAGATGGATCAGTGATTGATGCTGCATCAGCTGCTACTGAAATTACATATACACAGCTTGCTGTAGATCAGGCAACTAATGCAAATGAAGGCAGCCCTGTATCCTACACTGCTACAGTAAATACAGCAGAGTATGGAACTCTTACCATCACCAAAAATCTTGTAATCAACAAAGCAGATTTAACAACTGATGGAACTTTAGCCGTTTCTAAAGGATTTGAATTCAATTCCAATGATTCTTATGCTGTTTCAACTGAAGCAGATGCAACAAAAGCTGGCTTAAGTGTATCTACAAAAGCTGGAAAGGCTCTTACAATTGGTACTGATTACTCAGTAACTGTAACAGCAGCTCCGAATAAAGTAGGTTCTGAAAACGCACTTGTAACTGTAAACGGTGCTGGAAATTACAAAGGTACATTAGTACTGAAAACAGCTATTAATGCTTACACATTAAAAGAAGATGATGCTTCATTCAAAGCAGGAGAAGTTCCAAGCACTGGAATTACATTTGATGGCAATGCAAAAACTCCGGAAGTAGAAGTTAAGGTAAATTCTACAACACTGAAGAAAAATACTGATTACACTGTAGAATACAGTGCAAATACTCAGGTTGGAACAGCAACTGTTACAATTACAGGTAAGGGTAATTACGCAGGAACTGTTACCAAAACATTTAAGATTGTTGCTGCAACACTTGCTCCATTAAAAACATTAATTGAGAATGATTTCAAAGATGCAAGCAAGACAACTTATACTGGTAAAGCAATTGATCTGGTAAAAGATGCATATGATGGATTAAAATATGTAAAGAACCGTGACTTTACAGTAGAATATGAGCCACAGAATGTAAATGCCGGAAAAGTATTAGTTAAGATCAACGGTATCGGAAATTATAAAGATGCAAAAGAAAGCTTTGAATTTACTATTGGTAAACGTGCAATCAGTGATAGTGCTGTAAAAGTAGCTGTACAGGGACTTACTTATTCCTCCGATATGACAGATAAACAGATTAAAGATGCTGTATCTTTAACATATAACGGAATGACATTAGTTGAAAATACAGACTATAAGATCAGTAATATCGTTAAAAATGGTAAAAATATCACATTAACAATCGTTGGTATGGATGGAAACTATACTGGAACAAGAATTGAGACTGTCAGTGTAGCAGCAAAAGATATCAACACTCTTACACTTCCTAAGATTGATGCTCAGAAATATACAGGAAGTGAAATTACAGTTGTAAGTGGTAAAGTTGGTGATTCCAAATTTGAAATCAAAGACGGAAACTATACACTGGAATTAAATAAAGACTACAAGATTGTTAACTATGAAAATAATAAAAATGTAGGTACTGCTACTATCAATATCGTAGGTACAGGAGCATACACAGGAAAAGCATCTATCAGCTTCCCGATCGTTGCTGCTGAATTAAATGGTTCCATTGTTTACAGAGGAACTACTGGCGATACACCTGTAATCCCGGATCAGGCTTACAGCTATGCAAAAGTTACATCTGATAAAGGATATACTTTTGACTTTGCAGATACACCAACTGCTGGAAAACTTACTGTAATTGATAAAGACGGAAAAGTTGTTCCTACTTCCAAGTATACAGTTTCTTACAAGGATAACACAGCCGCTGGTACGGCAACAATCACTGTAGAAGGAAAAGCAGGATATTCTTTAAATGCAGTCAATACATTTAAGATTGTACCGGCAAAACTTTCCACACTTGTTGACAGCAGTGCTACATTTGCTGTAGAGACCAAAGATTACTATTACACAGGTGAAGCAATTGAACCATCGGTTGATGTTGTACTTAAAGATGGAAGTTATAAACTGGTAAAAGATACAGATTATAAACTGACATACTCCGATAATGTAAATGCTGGTACAAATACCGGAAAAGTGACATTAGTAGGTTTAGGAAACTATGCTGGTATTGAAGCAGAAACTGATATTAATACTAAATTAACCAAGAACTTTACAATCCAGAAGACAACAATCCGCGCTACAGATATTGTTGCAAAAGATGTTGCATACCTTGGCGGACTTCCTGTAACCCCAGATGTTACTATCACAAATCAGAATTCCGGAAAAGCATTAGTTGAAGGAACTGATTACACTGTAGAAATCAAAGATGGCGGTACAGCTGTAGGACAGGTTAAAGCAGTTATCAAATTATCTGATGCTGCAAAGAAAAACTATACATTAGTAGATTCTACAAATGGCGAATACAATATTACATTCAATGTAACAGCTAAGAATCTTGCTGACGTAACAGTAAATGCGATTGAAGATCAGATTGCTACAGGCGAACAGATTAAACCAGCCATTACAGTAATGAATGGTTCTGTCAAACTGGTAGAAGGCACAGATTATGAGGTAACTTACGGCGACAATAAAGAAGCTGGCGAAGGAACTGTAACAATCAAAGCTCTTACTTCCAGCAAGAACTACACAGGAAGCCAGACAGTAAAATTCAACATCGTTGAAAAAGCTGCTGAAGTAGGTCAGGCAATGATCGCTGATGTAAAAGTTTCCGGAAACACTGTAACACCAATCCTTTCCGGTGATGTAGACGGAGCAGTTGGATATGACTATGTACTTGCTACAGAAGAAAACACAACTGACGGACGTATCGACATCAGCAAGAACATCCTTTCCACACATACAAACTTCTACTATGTACCAGAAGGCACATACTATGTATACTGCCATGCATGGAAACGTGGAGAAGACGGAAAGAAAGTATTTGGTGAATGGTCCAACATCAAAGAAGTAAAAGTAGAAGCTACCACACCTTCCACACCAACCATCACAAGTGTGAAAGTAAAAGGTTCTACAGTAACCGTAACTTATACAGAATCTGAAAATGCAACAGGATATGATGTTGTTCTCGGAACATCTGTTAAGAAAGTAAACGGAGAAAGACGTCCGGTTGAATACGGAAAACTGGTTAAGAAGAATGTAGAAGAAGGAACTGTAGAAGTAACCTTCACAAATGTACCATCCGGTACATACTATGCAGGACTTCATGCATACAACAGAACTTCTGCAAATGCAAGCAAAGTATTCAGCAAATGGTCTAACCATAAAACTGTAAGAGTAAAATAATCCCTTTGGGTAACTAAATACAGATTCCTAAAAAGAAAAGCTCTGGTTTTTATGATCAGGGCTTTTCTTCTGCAAAATCACATATAAACAGCCAGACTATAGACCTTCATCTACTGTCTGGCTGTTTCATGTTAAAGATTATATTCTTTGTATAATTGATCACGTCTTTCAGAATCTGTTGACACAACCTGTATTTCATCAATTCTCTGCTCCTGGATCAGTCGATTGATCAGACTTCCCAGACGTGCCTCTCACTGCGCCTGTCCAATTGCCTGGCCCTCTGCCCGTCCAATCGCCTGACCTTCTGCCTTAAGTCTTTCAGATTCTAGTTCCAGAACTTTTCCTCCCATAATATCACCCAATCCTTTCCGGACAGCCTCTTCTTCCTGACCGGAAGAAGCTTTCGGGGGATGTACACAGAAATCCTGAAGTTCTTCTGGAAATACAGTACTGAAAAACAGGCGTTTACTCTTACTGTTTTTCTCTGGAGCAGACACATAGGCAGTTATCTCCCTTGCACCAAAAAGATTCGTAAGTACACGGCGTACACCTGTTAGGATACTTTTGATCGCAGTTTGTATGTTCCTATATATCTGTCGAAATCTTTACGCTGACAAATCAGCAGTCCAGATGGTATAATTAATATTATCAATAAATTTCGGGTGGAGGTGCCATATGGGAATTTATTTAAATCCGGGAAATGATGCATTTGCGTCAATATTAAAAAAAGATATTTATATTGATAAATCTGGATTGATTTCTTATACAAACCGTGTTCTTAACAGTAGTCGTATGCTTACATGTTTCAGCAGACCAAGACGTTTCGGAAAGTCTTATGCCGCAAAAATGCTGGCGGCTTATTATTCAAAAGGTGCTGATTCAGATTCCCTTTTTCAAAATCTGAAAATTTCAAAAATGGATAATTACAAAGAAAATCTTAATCAGTACGATGTTCTCTTTCTGGATGTTGCCTGGTTTATTTCTATTGCCAGCAGTATTGAAAATACAGTCTCTGAAATGCAAGATAGTATTATTGAAGAATTAAAATCTGCCTTTCCAGATATAATTGGTCCTTCTGTCCATTCTCTTCCTGTGGCATTATTAAAAGTCAGTGCAGCAACCGGACGGAAGTTTTTTATTATTATTGATGAATGGGATGCCCTGTTTCGTGAAGCTGCAAATGATGAAAAAATTCAGAAATCATATATTCAGCTGTTACGGGCTTTATTTAAGGGACTTCAGGTAACTCAGTTTCTGGCAGGGGCATACATGACAGGGATTTTACCTATAAAAAAATATGGAACACAATCAGCTTTGACAGATTTTCGTGAATTTACTATGCTGGAACCAGGATTTTTGGCAGAATATGTGGGATTTACTGAGAAAGAAGTTCTTGATTTATGTCAGTACCATCAGTTAGATTTTGCGAAGGCAAATAAATGGTATGATGGATATCAATTTGACAATATTGGTCATGTGTATAGTCCAAATTCAATTATAGAAGCTGTTGTTAATCAAAAGTTCAGTAATTATTGGACCCAGACGGAAACATATGAATCCTTACGAATCTATATTGATATGAATTTTGATGGGCTTAAGAAGACAATCATAGATATGCTTGGAGGAAAGAAATGTAAAATAGATGCTGGAACTTTTCAAAATGACATGACATCTCTCCGGGGAAAAGATGATGTGTTAACACTTTTGGTTCACCTGGGATATCTGGCTTACAATGATGATTCCAAAGAAGTTTATATTCCGAATGAAGAAGTTCGGCAAGAGTTCATTCGGGCGATTAAAAACGGAAATCGCAGGGAACTGGTCAAGGCAGTTCAATTATCTGATAAACTTTTAGAGGCTACCATAAATATGGACCATGAAACAGTAGCAGAAATACTGGAAGAAACACATGATATGAATACAGCACCTAAATTTTATAACAATGAACAGGCGCTTCGGTCAGTTGTTGTCATGGCTTATTTAAGCTGTATGGATCATTATATGAAATTTGAAGAACTTGCCAGTGGAAAAGGATATTCTGATATTTTATTTCTTCCGAATGCCGGTTCGCCAAAACCAGCTCTTCTTATAGAATTAAAATGGGACAAAAGTGCACCGGGTGCGATCTTACAGATAAAAAAGAAAAATTATGCACAGATATTAAAGAAGTTCGAATATCAAGGTGAGGTCCTTTTGGTTGGAATTAATTATAATTCCAAAACTAAAAAGCATAGTTGTAAAATTGAAAAATATTTAAAAAAATAAAATCATCCGGTTATGAAAAAGTTGTAAAGTGGTGTTGATTTCAGTAAAATGCCAAATAATTGCAACTCCTATTCCCAATACATCAACAGAATTGTTTTCTTATTTTTCTGAGCAATCTGCTGAAAGACCATGCATATGTTTCTATGTCTTATATGACAGGGATTCTTCCTATATCAAAATATTCCAGCGGGTCAGAGTTAAATATGTTCATGGAATTTAAAATGACATCCATGGAAATGTTTGGAGAGTATTTTGGATTTACGGATGAAGAGGTAGATTCTTTGTATGAAAAATATCAACATCTGTATCCTGATATTCAAGTATCTCGAAAAGGACTGCAGGAATGGTATGATGGATATTTTACAGTTTCTGGAAAACGTTTGTATAATCCACGATCTGTTGTAATGGCACTGCGTTTCAATCAGTTATCTAATTACTGGACCAGTTCCGGACCGTATGATGAATTTTTTTATTATATCCGGCATGATATTGACCAGATTCGAAATGATCTGGCATTGATGATTACAGGGGAAGGCGTTGATGCAAAAGTAAATGAATTTGCCGCATCTGCAATGGAACTTAAAAGCCGAAACCAGATATATTCTGCAATGGTTGTGTATGGTCTGCTCACATTCACGCAGGGAAAAGTTTATATTCCCAACAGAGAACTGATGTTAAAATATGAAGAACTGCTTCAGAGTGAAAAAAGTCTGGGATATGTATACCAGCTGAGAAAAACAGATATTTTTTATACAAAACTGAAAAAAGGGAGGAATGCACAAATGATAGATTATATAATAAAAAATGGCTGGATCATAAATGGAAAACGACAGAAACCATTTCATGGAGATATCAGCATCAAAGATGGAAAAATAGAAGAAATGAAAGAACATATAGAAATTCCAGCGGACTTTCCAGATGAAAAAATTCTGGATGCTCAGGACGGTTATGTAACACCGGGATTTATTGATATTCACAGGCATGGCGACTGGCAGGCGTTGCATCATGGAGATGACGAACTTCTGAACCGTCAAGGTCTTACTACGGTAGTAAATGGAAACTGTGGTCTTTCTGTTGCTCCTGCCGGAAAAAAACACACAGAAGAAATTTACAGTTTCCTTGGCAGTGTAACAGGAAAAATGGATGGAAATCCACTTTCTGTCATGGATTCAATGAAAAGTTATCTGGATGCTTTGTCAAAGACCAGTCGAAGTGTAAATACCGGAATGCTGGCAGGAAACGGAACCATACGTGCGTCTGTTAAAGGATATGATTCCGGAAAACTTTCTGATGAGGAGCTTCATCAGGTCTGGAATACACTGGAAGAATCTTTAGCTGCCGGAGCGTTGGGTGTAAGCCTCGGTGTTGCCTATGCCCCGGAATTTGAATATGACAGAGATGGTCTGGTAGAGGCACTGCAGCCATTAAAAGGTACAGATATTCCAATTACCACACACATCCGTAATGAAGGTGATGGTATCCTTCTGGCTTTGCAGGAAGTTATTTCTGTTGCAGAAGAATTGCAGATTCCATTACATGTAAGTCACATGAAATGTATTGGCCAAAAAAACTGGGGAGATACACCGCGAAAGATTCTGAAGATGTTGGATGAAGCCGGGGAAAGAGGACTGAAAGTTGATTTTGATCTTTATCCTTATCTTACCGGTTCTACACAGCTGGTACATTTACTGCCACCGGAATTTCAGGAAGGCGGTACCGATGCAATCTGTAAAAGGTTACAGGATCCGGCATGCAGGAAAGCACTGACTGAGACATTAAAACAACCTTCTGATATCTTTGAAAATATTGTAGAACTGGCAGGATTTGAACGTATTTACGCCAGTACCCTTCATACAGACCAGTACCGCCCTTATGCAGGAAAATCTATTGCAGAAATATCCGGAAATCTGGGCAGGAATCCTTATGAGACTCTTTACGATATCCTTTTGGCAGAGAGATGTGAAGTTACCATGCTGGATACGATTGCTTCCGAAGACGATATGCTTTATTTCCTGAAAGATGACAGGGCAAATCTGATCTCAGATGCCATCTATCCGGCAGGCGGCAAATATCATCCAAGAGTTTATGGTGCTTTTCCAAAACTACTTACAGACTATGTACGTGACCGGAAAATCTTTTCCATAGAAGATGCCATTTATAAAATGACTGCAAAACCAGCACAGGTTCTTGGCTTAAACCGTGGGATTCTGGACAAGGGAATGCCTGCAGATATCAATATATTTCATCTGGATCATCTACAGGTACATGCTGATTTCCAGAATCCGGATCAGTTCTGTACAGGATTTGATTATGTATTTGTAAATGGAAAAATGGTTGTATCACATGATACATACATAAATCAGGAAAACAATATGACTGGTATGGTATTAAAACGTAACCAACCGTAACTGGCCGTTAATAAGCTGAGCAATTAAAAGCAACTAAAAACAACTAAAAACAGGGAGATTATGATGAAAAACAAAAAGAATTATTTTATAAAATGGGCGTTCTGCCTTCTGCTTGCCGGACTTCTTTCCTTCTGCTTATCCGATTCCTTTACCGGAAGCTCAGAAGTACAGGCTGCAACTTCTAATAGTGCTAATAAACACTTTACAGGGTGGAAAACATCGGGCGGAAAAAAATATTATTATAAAAACGGAAAAAAGCTGACAGATCTGCATAAGATTGGAAAATATTATTATTGTTTTGATTCCAATGGTGTCATGATGACCGGATGGAATCGTATTCATAACCGTTTTCGCTATTTTGGAAAACAGACAGGAAGAATGCGTATCAGCCAGACTGTAAATGGAAGAAAAATCAACAGTAAAGGTGTCTGGACTCCGGTTGTGGTTCTTGACCCCGGACATTCTGCAGTGGTGGCTTCCGGATATGAACCGCTTGGACCAGGATCCAGCGAGCTGAAGGAAAAGGATACTTCGGGAACGGAAGGCGTAGCTACTCATGTTGAAGAATACAAACTGACATTGGATATCGGTCTTCAGCTTCGTACTTTGCTTCAAAAAAGAGGATTTAAAGTTGTTATGACCCGCACAAACAGCAATGTGGCATTGAGCTGTATTGATCGTGCAAACGTAGCGAATAAGGCAAAAGCAGATGCATATATACGTCTTCATGCAAATGGAAGTGACAGCCCTTATGACAATGGTGCAATGACCCTCTGTACAACTCGGAACAATCCTTATACCACATCTCTTTACAGAAAAAACAAAGCTCTTTCTGAAGCGGTTCTGGACTCATATGTAGCATTTACCGGATGCAGAAAAGAATACATCTGGGAAACCGATACCATGACCGGAAATAACTGGAGCAAAGTTCCTACAACTCTGATTGAAATGGGATATATGAGCAGTCCGACAGAAGACTATCGTATGCAGCAGCCTTCTTATCAGAAAAAAATGGTCTGGGGAATCGCTGCCGGGATTGAAAAATATCTGACAGACTTTTGAAAATAAAAAATAATAAAAACTCAAGTCTGAGCCCTGACTCTTGTAGTCAGGGCTTTTCGTCATTCT
>OLPG01002672.1_pt1 | contig 12149 bp, 9 predicted proteins | sample 1672311 | NCBI WGS metagenome assembly OLPG01 (sample SAMEA3136670, study PRJEB25190) | human gut metagenome | biome: human gut; feature: human-associated habitat; material: faeces | place: Austria | collected 2013
TTGACGGCCTGAATATTATTTGCATTATCCTTAATAGCCGCACCAACATTTGTAGTTCCATCTGTTCCTGTCAGCTCCAAGCTGTCAGCTGTAATTGCGCCGCTACCAGAAACAGTGAACTTGCCATTAGCTGCTTTAAAGGAACCATTTTCACCATTAACGGCAAACCTGCTATTGTCATACGTAGCTTTAGTAATATCTGTACCATCATAACCAATATACAAGCCATTTTGCGCTACAACCTTACCATCTGACATACGTGCATTGATGCCAGAAGAAATAATTGAAGCATGTACAGAACCAGTTGCAGAAATATCATGATCAGAAATCATAACATGCTTGTTAACGTCACCAATAGTAATTCCATAACCAGTTCCGCTACCACCGATAGTCACGCCACCAACAGTAAGCGTATCAATTGCTGTAGCGCCATTTTTCAATTGATGTTCACTAGTATCATAAGTCAACACATCCGCAGCATACACCGGTTTAAGACCTATGCCACCCCCTGCGAGAATTGCGCACGTTACGGCAAGGGCCAACGCCTTGACATTACTCTTTTTCCTAGTCATAATCATCATCCTCCTTAAAGTATAAAGCAAACCTATGCGTGCGCCTTATGCAACTATCACCATCCGACGCATTCCGCACAACTCTTATCATGGTCATTATCTCATAAAATTCAGTGAATTCAATGCCTTGTATCGTAAAGCGCAGGTTCTCATCGTAAAACGCATTTTGCCAACTTTACTTGATCATTTTTTATTCAAAACTGTAACAAACGAAACAATAGTTGAAGCATTTTCCACTAAAAACTAATCACTATCCACTACATGCTAACCACTAATCACTAATCACTAATCACTAATCACTAAAAAAACCTCCGCAACGGCCTTCATGACCGTAACGGAGGTTCTCTTTCTTTATAACAAAGTATCCTTAATCCTGCAGCAGCGCCCACTGCATATAGGCGTTGCGCACAGCTGCGCTGTCGCGCACCCTGATGGGTGCCTTAAAGCCATTGCCCAGCAGAAAATAATCCTGTGTCAGCTTTTCCCGAACCTTGTTGATGGAGCTGTACACCTTATAGGTGCGTTGTGCTGTGTGAATATAGCAGTATTTATCCTGCACCTCTACAACGATAATGTCCTTGGGCTTTAGCTTTACCGTCTCCACCGCAGTATCAAAAGTAACATACTCTTCCTTGTCAAAAACACCGCAGCGCTGCAGCGCCTGCTCCAGCCTTTCCGGCTGCAAAGGCTTCAGCAAATAGTACGCCGCATCCAGCTCATAGCTTTCAATGGCAAAGTCATTACTCGAAGTAAGAAAGACCAGCTTAAAGTTAAGCCTGTGCTGGCGCAAACGCCGCACAAACTCCACGCCATTACCAGGCTTCAAATAGATATCCATAAAGACAATGTCAGCGCTATTTAAACACAAGTATTCACAGCACTGCTCCCCTTCAGTAAATGTATGTATATCCAAAAGCAGCTGATACTTCCTGCCTATTTCCTGCAGTTGCCGTTTAAGCTCTTCCAGCTCGCTTACATCATCATCACAAGCCACAATACGCATAATATCACTCTTTTCCTATAATAACATACTCTTCTTTGCTTATGCTCAGCCTTCCGCCAGCACCTGACGCAAAAGCTCCAGCGCGCTCGCTTCGCTCGCTTTGTTTGTGCCCAGCTCACCGCGGAAGGCACGTGCGAGAATGGATTTCTTCATCAGGTCGATGCTTGCCAGCGCCTGCTCTGTTGCCTGCTGGGCTGCGCGCTCGCGCGCCAGCAGGTCGTCGATGAGGCGCACGATTTCGTGCTGTTCGGAGAGGGTGGGAAGATTTATCGTTAAAGATAGAATAACTTTACGCGACAAACCAGGTATCAACCCTTGTCCTTGTTCTTTAATAAACCTATTCTTGTTTCGCAAGTAATAAAGAAGTAAATTGTTATCTATTATTTCTTTAACTCTCAAAGCCATTATCTGCCTTGCAATATGCGCTTCCTTAAAATCAGCAATTATCGTTTTACCATAACCAGATCCCTTACAAACCAATAAAACATCATTTTCTTGTGCGATAACGCTAGGTTCATCTGTCCATCTATTTATCAATATATGAGTATCGTCAAAGTTACTTGCTCCCGTAATATACGGAATTCCATTACCATCAGAATTATATTTTGTCGGAGGGAAATCTTGTCCAGATAACAACAATGCTACTTCCCCCAGCTTTTTCTCTTCCCAACTTTCATCGCTCATGCCATTTTCACGGCGCCACTGCTTTGTCAGCTCGCCCGTAAATGCCTTGTGCAAAATTGCTGCCTTGCGCACGGCAAAGCTGTCGGCAACCTCCTGCAGTCGCTCCTTAGCTTCATCGAGCTTGGCAAAAAGCTCTTCGATGCGCTCGACAATGCGTTGCTGTTCGGAGAACGGAGGAAGAGGGATGGGACAATCTTTAATTATCTCTAGAGTCAGATTTGGAATTGATGTTACTTTCGTTTGTTTTGTCAAAACAGAATTTATCAAAGGACTTTCAATAGTGTTCCTGATGTAATTTACATCAATTTTATCAGCAAACAAACGCACAAAAGCTATTGCTTGATTTGTGTTTATCGGCAAATCACATTCTCTAACAATAGCACTTTTACCTAAAGAACCTGCTATCGATATCAATAAATCATTAGCTTTTAAGATCGAACGTTTTAAATAATTCTCATGCATTTCCTCTGTTATATGTGTTATTTTGCTGTGAGAAATATATCCGTCGCTTGTAAGATTCTCTACTCTTAAAAAATTTACACCTTCATCAACATATGCTGCACTACCACCTTTAGGCGTAGTACCTTTCGAAATAGTTTCAGCAAATGCTCCAAGCCTCACCCACACCCAATTCTCCGGCACCTCATAAGGCTGTTCCTCCGCAGGCACCAGCGCCTGCTGCAAGCGTTCTTCTATTGTCAATGCTGTCTTTTTCTTTGGCATTGCCAGCTCTCCTTTATAAGCAAACATTTTATCGCTTTAATCTATAATTTATGATAAAATGTTTTTGACAACCGTGTTGCAGGATGGTGTTGCCTTAATTCCTCAGGAATCGAGGTGATGCTTATGAAGAACTATTCCTTCCAAGACTTAATGCTCTTCGGAATGTTCATTCTGGCATTACTTACATTTATTTTTCAATATTGTAAATAACCCAGACATAAGAAAACCACTCCTACACTTTGCGGGTTAAGAAGTGACTTTCTAAAAACTTTTTTTCCTAGGCAACCCACCTTGTGGGCGGTTGTCTTTTTCTATATTTAATATACCACACAATTCATAGCTTTGCAAGTTTTGGATTTATGCAGGATGTAGGAAAGGCTCTCCTTGGGGAGAGGTGGCATCGCGTAGCGATGACGGAGAGGGGTTCACTATAAGAAAGCTCAAATACTGCACTCCCCTCTCAGTCGCCCTAACGGGCGCCAGCTCCCCCCGAGGGGAGCCTCTTTCTTCCTTCATCCTTCACTCTATCCTTATCTTTGCAAGCTCCTCAGCTCCTGCGCCACACTCTGCAGCAAATCCACGGCCTCCGCCAGCTTTTCCGCAGCCTCTGCCGCGCTTTCCGCCGGGTCCGGCAAATCCTCGTAATCCAGCACGCTATCATCCTTAATCAGGCCAAGGTCCAGACTGTTGCCCTTCTGCGCGATTTCCTCACGCGTAAAGCACTGCCAGCGCTCGTCCGCCACCTTGCTTCTGTCCTCTGCCGTGTAGGCAGCCTCAAAGCCGGCAAAGTCACTCGCCTTCAGCGGGTTCGTCTTGCCGAAGGACTGCATATTGGTGCGCAAATCATAAAACCACACGGCCTTGGTGCTGTCCTTATCCGTTTTTTCGCGCGTAAAGAAGAGTACATTGGTCTTGACACCCTGCGCGTAAAAAATACCCGTCGGCAAGCGCAGAATAGTGTGCAGATTGCACTTATCCATTAAGTCGACACGAATCCTTTCGCCGTCACCGTCGGCAAAAAGCACATTGTCCGGCAGCACTACGGCAGCGCGCGCCTTGCCGTCAGCCTTCAAGCTGCGGTAGATATGCTGCAGGAAGTTCAGCTGCTTGTTGCTCGTGGGATAGGTAAAGTCGTCGCGCGTTGCACGCTCGCCGCCTTTTTTCGTACCGAAGGGCGGGTTGGTCAGCACCACGTCATAGCCCTGCATTTCCTTGCCCACGTTGGAAAGCGTATCACCCAAAATAATTTTGCTTTGGATGTCGTGCAGCATGGCGTTCATCAGCGCCAGGCGGTGCGTATCATGCACCAGCTCGCAGCCGGTGAAGGCCTGCGTATATTCAAACTCCGCCGTTTCCTCATCCAAATCAAAAAAATCGTTCGTCTGCTCACGCACAAAATTGCTGGCAGCAATCATAAAACCGAAGGTACCGCAGGCAGGATCGTTACAGCGCTCGCCGGCCTTGGGTGCCGCCAAGCGCGTCATAACGTCAATCAGCACGCGCGGCGTAAAGTACTGCCCGGCGCCGCTCTTCTTTTCGTTAGCGTTTTTCTCCAGCAGTCCCTCGTAAAGATTACCCAGGCCCTCCTCCTTCGCGCTGAACCAGTCCAGCTCGTCAATCGTCCTGATAATCTTTTCCAGGTTCTTCGGCTCGTCGATGTTCGTCGCCGCGCCCTTGTAAATCTCCTGAATACGTCCCGTGCACCGCTCGCCCAGGTAATCAAGCAGCTCTTTGTAAAAGCTCTTCAGCTCCAATCCCTTGCGCGCCAGCAAATCATCCCAGCGATAGCCCTCCGGGATATTTTCCTCGCTGCCTGTTTCCTTGGCCATTTTCAAAAATAAAATATATGTCAGCTCCGTAACGTACTGATGATAGGTAATGCCGTCATCACGCAGCACATTACACAAATTCCAGAGCTTTGCTACAATCTCCTGTGTATTCACGCAGTCTTGCCTCCATCTTCATATAAATAACCGTTGAATTCGCTCACGATATTATCCAAATCGTCGGCGAATATTTTTTGTGCCCGTGCATAACCGCCCAAGCGCTGCAATCGTTTGTCCTCCTTAAAGGCCTCCACGCTCAAAATGTCCTGCTGCTGCATATAGCTGCGGATAATATCCAGCCACTTCTGCTGCGCAGGCGTAAATTTGTGCTTTTTGTTCAGCTTGTCAAAGGCACGGCTCAGCTGTGAATTTTTGCTCACCAGCTCCGTTCCCAGCATATAGCGCCTTATGAGGCTGATAATGCCTGCCACCATCGTGCTGTTCGTGTATTCCGAATAGGCATCGTTCAGCTGCAGCGCCGTAAAGCCGTTGGCATCAAGCGTCAGCAGCAGCTCCTTCAGCTGCGCCTTCGTCAAATCCTTCGGACGGGTGCAGATAATATGCAGGGCAGCAATTTCGTTGGCGTGGCTCTTCAAGTACGCTGCAAAATCGTTCAGATAATCTCCGGGCTTGGTCTTGTGCGCACCGTAGCCGCGCGTATGGCCGGTAAGCTCATCCTTGCCGTCGTAAATCATCCCGCCCATATTACCGCCGGCCCGGTATTTTTCCAGCTGCACCAGCGCCTCTTTATGCTGCAGCAAAAGCTCCTTAGACTTGGCCGCGTCCGCCTGCTGCAGCTCGCCGGCAAAGGCTGCCACCTCCTTGCCCGTCGCCAGCACAAACTCCTTCTTCGTCTGCTCGTCAAGCTTATTCACCTTGCGGCGCAGCTTTAAGGCCACCTGCTTGGCAATATCGGTAATCGCCTCCGGTTCTTCCGTTTCCGTCAGCTGCTTCAGCAAATCCTGCACGGAAATCTGCGGATTGGCAACCGCAGGCATCGTCACCACCGGCTGCAGGCTGTTATATACGCCCACCGGGTCATAAATCTCAAAATGATCCTTGCCGATTTTATCGCAGCGGCGTGTTGCACGTCCCAACATCTGCTCAAACAAAATACGCGATTTCACGCAGCGCATAAACACCAGCGTGGTAATCTCCGGCACGTCGATGCCGGTAGTCAGCAAATCCACCGTTACGACAATGCTGGGGAAGCGTTCATTCTTAAAGCGCTTGATTTTCTCCTGAATCTTTTTCTGGTCACCGTTGGCCACGCTGCCGGTAATCTTCATAATCGCATCGCTGTCCAGATTATCCTTGGCATAAAGCTCCTGCAATATGCTCACAATCATATCGGCATGCGTATCGGTAGCAGCGTAAATCAGCGTTTTGCCGTAGGTTTCCGGCGCGTCGGGATAAAGATTTTTGGCAATCTCCGCCAGCACGGCCCTGTTGAATTCCGGCACGATAACCTTGCGGTTGAACTGGTCGACATCAAAATCGACATCATCGTCCAAATAAGCCGTATCAAGCTCGCCTGTTTGCTTGTTGATATATTTAACAGTATCGCCCCTTTTGAGCTGAATTCCCTGCTCGCTGAGCTTCGTTGTCAGCTGATGCGGTGCGTCATGGTCAATCAGATAACCGTCCAGCACAGCCTCGCGATAGGTGTAGGTATAAACAGGCTCGCCGAAAATTTCCGTTGTCTGCAGGGCAGGCGTTGCGGTGAGCGCAATTTTTACCGCATTAAAATAATCCAGCACATAGCGGTACTTGCTCTGGTAATCGCGCTGGTCGCGATAAAGCTGCTCCGCCTCCGCCATTTCCTTATCCAGAATATAACCGCGGTGCGCCTCGTCGATAATAATCAAATCGTAATCGCTGACTGCGGGAATGCGGTCCTCACTTTCGGCGTACATAATACGCTTCATCATGCCCTGTACGGTAGCAACGTGCACGGCGGTTTCCGCATCAATCAGCTTATCGGTAAGCTCCTTGATATTGTAAATCTGGTCCAGCGTCTGCAGGCTTTCCAGCTTCACCTCTTTAAAGACATCCTGCGCCTGCACGCCCAAAGCATTGCGGTCAACAAGGAATAAAATACGCTTAAAGCGCTTCGCCTTCAAAAAGCGGTAAATCATGCCCAAAACCGTGCGTGTTTTGCCAGTGCCCGTGGCCATCGCCAGCAGCGCCGTCCGCTTGCCGCAGCGCACTGCCTCATCCACCGCCTGCACCTGATAATCGCGCAGATGCAGGCCGTTTTCATCCTGCAAAAAATCATACGGCAAAGCATCTAAGGCAGCGTTGCCCTCCGCAGTATTTTCCTGCAGCATTTCTTTTAAGCCTAAGGGTGAAGGCCAGCCTGCCATAGCGCGCGGTATATTGCCGCTTTGGCGCAAATCCGCAAACCAGATGCCGGATTTCGTCTGCAGCTGCTGCACATAAGGCCTGCCGTTGGCAGCAAAAACAAAGGGCACCTTAAAATCCTGCCACTGCCCCAGCAAATATTCCGCATCGCATTTTCTCACAGCGCGCGCGTAATCCTTGCATTGGTAGCTGATGACGCTGGAAATATCCGTGTCCCACTTTTTCGCTTCGATAATGCCCACAAGCTCCGTGCCGATAAAGAGCGCATAATCCGCGTAGCCCTTCTCCTCATTGCCCGGAACCTTGTCCGTAGGCCATTCGGCAATCGCCAGATTGCGTCCCTTCGCAGGACGGCAGCCCTTGCTGTAACGCAAAACAGTGGTGTCGGCCTCCCAGCCAACCTGACGCAGCTGCTCGTCAATCAGGCAGCGTGTTTCCGCTTCTGTCTTAGGTCGTCTGTTGGCAGCCTGCAGATTCGCCTGACTGCGTTCCTTGTGCGGAACAGGTACAGCCTGCTGCGCCTTTTCGTTATCCTGCTTACGCAGGCGCGCTTCCTCCGCCTTATCCTTGGCAGTTTCAGCAAAGGCCGCCTCCGGCTGCTCCGCAGGCAAATGATATTCCTTAGGCTGATAGGTATAATCGCCGTACACCTGCATAAACCATTCGCAAAGGCTGTACGCCTGCGGCAGCAGCAGCTTGGCCTTCTGCAGCGAATCCGTACCCTCATGGCGCGCTTCGTTGCCGCCCAAGCGCAGGCGGTGCATAATGCGTGCCAAATCCTCGGTGATATACTCTTCGTTTTCCAGCAGACGGATTTTGTTTACCAGTGTATCCTTCATCTGATAAGGCATTGCTATATTGTCAAAATCAAACATTTTATTAACGATATCTTCGCACAGCAGTCCCAGCTTAAAAAGGCAGGAGTTGGAATCGCTGTACAAATAGCGCTCCGCGAACTCGCCTGTTTTTTCCAGACCGGGAAATTGTGTGCGTAAAAAGCTGAAGCCAGATGCCATAAAAACGGCCTCCTTTGAGCTGTTAAAATGATAATAATATATTTGTATTCGCCTTAAAATAAAATTTACCTGCTGAATATGTTTTCGCAAAACAGCGGATATTGCCTGCACAGATGCCGCAATAAAAAAGCTGTATATTTTTCCGCGCAGGAAAAGCATACAGTTCTCTCACCCATAATCCCTATAAAGTAAAATAACCGCGCCAAGATTTCTCTTAGCACGGTTATCAGTTGTTATTTGAGCAATTCACGAACCATAACGTTAATACGTTTGCCATCTGCACGGCCTTTGGTTTTTGCCATAACTGCCGGCATTACTTTGCCCATATCCTTGGGACTTGTAGCACCAACAGCAGCAATAACTTTTGCCACGATAGCCTTCAGCTCGTCATCGCTGAGAGCTTCCGGAAGATATTTTTTCAGTATAGCAATTTCTTCCTTAGCTTGGGCAACCAATTCGTCACGACCTGCTTTTTGGAATTCCTCAACAGAATCCTGACGCATTTTGACCTCTTTCATCAAGACAGCCAGAACCTCATCATCTGTAAGTTCCTTTTTGTCATTGATTTCAACATTTTTAATATTAGCACGCACCATGCGGATAACAGATAAACGCAGCTTGCCTGCTTCTCTGTCCTTCATGGCCTGCTTCATATCAGCAGTCAATTGGTCTTTTATAGACATACAGCCCGCCTCCAATTATCTGGTTTTACGTTTTCTGGCTGCTTCGGATTTTTTCTTACGTGCAACGCTCGGCTTTTCATAGTGCTCGCGTTTTCTTACCTCAGAAAGAATGCCTGCCTTTTGGGTTGCTCTTTTAAATCTGCGCAGTGCGCTGTCTAAAGTTTCATTCTTGCCAACTTTAATTTCTGCCATCTGTTCTCCCTCCCTCCACACACTTAGGGAAGTGTATATGCAAATTAAGTTTTCAGCCGTTGCCAGCTAAAAACACTTACTGATTAATTATACAAGAAAATACAAGCATTGTCAAGGTTTAGCATGGGGGCCAACCCAAAGCTTTGCCGCCAATTACGTGAATGTGTAAATGTTTTACTGTCTGACCGCCTTCATCGCCGGTGTTGATAACAACGCGGAAGCCTTTTTCGGCAATTCCGGTCTTTTCAGCGATCATTTTAACCTTGCCCAGCATGTATGCAACCAGCTCGGGGTCCGCAGTAGTGATGTTAGCTGTGTGGTCCTTAGGCATCAGCAGCACATGAACCGGAGCAGCCGGAGCAACGTCGTTGATAGCAATCATTTTATCATCTTCGTACACTTTGGTAGAAGGGATATCGCCCTTAATGATTTTACAAAAAATACAATCCTCAGCCATTTCATGTCCCTCCTCTCATTTATCGTATCTAGTTATATTCTACTTTTTAAAATAAAATCCTGCTAAATTTTATTTTATTTCTCCTACAATACCTCTTCTATCTTCATCGACAGACCACTGAACCTGCCAAGTTCTTCCATTTATCGTATCCAAAAGCAAAAACGTATATATATTTTGCGTAGGATATAATTTAAATCTGCCATTTTGTGCCTGTGACGCATCAACCAGTGGTAAAGAATTTAACGAGCATTCAAATCTGGCTCCGTCATTATTGATGCCATATTGTACCTGGGTAATTCTGCCATCACTGGTATTTAATTTCAAAAAATTGTACATGTTTGTTGTCGGATACAATTCATATACAGAATTAGAATTCTGTACTTCTGCTGAGCAGCCGACAAAAAACGACGAAACAAAAACTAATGAAAGCACTAATAACAAAGAACCTTTTTTCACAAAACGAGTTAAGATCATTATTATCACTCCTATTAGAATAATAATATACTAATTCAATTCGCCCAGCAAAAAATCCTCTTTTACGCCGGTAATTTTTACCTTGGCAATGGTGTTCGCCAGCTCCGCAGTTCCCGGAACAACAACGCGCAGGTACGGACCGCACAGGCCCTCCATATGCTCATCATCCACAGGCTGCTCGAACAGCACCTCCTCCACCTTGCCGACAGTGTTCTGCAGCATTTTTTGATGCAGCTCCTCGTCCACCTTCGCCAGACGCGCCGCACGCTCGCTCTTCACTGCCTCGTCCACCTGCTCCTTCATTTCGGCTGCAGGCGTGCCCTTGCGCTTGGAATACGGGAAGATGTGCATTTTGGCAAAGCCGCATTTCTTGGCAAATTCCAAAGTAGTCGCAAAGTCCTCCTCGGTTTCGCCGGGGAAGCCCACGATGACGTCCGTAGTAATTGCCACATCAGGCACCTGCGCACGGATTTCGTTCACCAGCTCTGTAAAGCGTTTGGTATCGTAAGGACGATGCATAGCGCGCAAAATCTTGTCGCAGCCGCTTTGCAGCGGCAGATGCAGGTGACGCTGCAGGCGCGGTTCCTCTGCCATCAGCTGCAGCAGGCGCGGCTCAACCTCCACGGATTCCAAAGAACCGAGGCGCACACGCTGCACGCCCTCAACGCTCAGCGCTGCCTTTACCGCATCATACAAAGTAACGTGCTTGCCTTCCTTCGCCAGCTCCTTGCCATAGCAGCCAAGGTGAATGCCGATGAGCACAACCTCTTTGTAGCCTGCGGCAACCAGCTTGCCAACCTCCTCACGGATGCTTTCCAGGCTGCGGCTGCGCAGCGGACCGCGGGCAAAGGGAATAATGCAGTAGGTGCAGTATTGGTTGCAGCCCTCCTGAATTTTTAGAAAGGCGCGGGTTTTATCGGTTTCCGTGCCAACGCCCAGCTCTTCAAACTTGGTATCAACAGTCATCTGCTGTACATTGTCCAAAATCTCCGTGCGCTTATGCTCCAGCGCTTCTTCGACCAGCTCTACAATGCGGCCGCGCTCCTGATTGCCGATGATTACATCAACACCTTCGATAGCACGCACCTCCTCCGGCGCAGTCTGCGGATAGCAGCCGGTAACAACCACCAAGGACAGCGGATTGTGACGCACAGCGCGGTTGATAATCTGGCGCGATTTGCGCTGACCGGTATTGGTAACAACGCAGGTATTAACTAAATAAACGTCTGCCGGTTCACCGAAAGGCACAACCTTATAGCCTGACGCACGGAAAATCCCCTCCATGCTGGCAGTATCAGCCTGGTTGACCTTACAGCCCAGCGTATAAAATGCAATTTTTCTCATCTATGTTTAATCTCCTAAATCTCCGGTTTCATAAAAAATCGCTGAAATAGCAACAAGTCCTGCCGTTTCCGCACGCAGAATGCGTCTGCCCAGCGACACAGGCACAGCGCCTGCTGCGCGTGCCGCCTCCAGCTCCGCTTCGCTGATGCCGCCCTCAGGACCGATAATCAGCAGCAAATCCGTCAGCGCGCCCTTCGCCTGCGCCTCCTTTAGCGCCGCCTTCAGGCTCTTTTTATCCTCGCACTCGTAAGCAATAATCTTCATAGCGCAATCATTCGCCGCCAGCATCTGTGCCATCGTCTGCACAGGCTGCACCTCGGGAATAATATCGCGCTTGCTCTGCTTGGCAGCGGACTCGGCAATCTTCTGCCAGCGCTCCACCTTCTTGGCAGCCTTCGCACCGTCAAGGCGTACTACGGAATGCTCCATAGCCACAGGCACCACGCTGTAAGCGCCCATCTCCACAGCCTTTTGGATAATGAACTCCATCTTCTCGCCCTTCGCCAGGCCCTGCGCCAAAATCAGGCGCACCGCCGGCTCATGGCTTTCCGCCAGCTTCTCCAGGCAATGCACAGTCACGCACTCGCTGTCAATCGCTGTAATCTCCGCCAGCGCACTCACGCCGTCATCACTCACAAGCTGCAGCTGCGCACCCGGCTGCATGCGCAGCACCTTACTGATATGACGCGCATCAACGCCCTCAATAGTCATTGTTTCGTTATATAATTGCGGTACAAAAAAACGATGCATATAGGTTTCCTTATATAATGTATTTAGGTTGATAAAGGTAACCTATAACCCTTATTGACTG
>OLPG01002676.1_pt1 | contig 12143 bp, 9 predicted proteins | sample 1672311 | NCBI WGS metagenome assembly OLPG01 (sample SAMEA3136670, study PRJEB25190) | human gut metagenome | biome: human gut; feature: human-associated habitat; material: faeces | place: Austria | collected 2013
TATCAATTCCTGCAATTCCCGGAATATCCTGTTCTTTCAGGAAATCCTGAATTGTTCCTTCACAACGGAAGTTGCTTGGCATTCTGGAAAGTTCTCTTACGATATATCCATCCGGCCATGCCTTCCTTGACTCCATATCCGGTGTGATGCCATAATTTCCAATCAATGGATAGGTCATTACTACGGCCTGTCCCGCATAAGAAGGGTCGGTTAATACCTCCAGATAACCTGTCATTGAAGTATTAAACACTATCTCACTAATCATGTCTTTTGTCGAACCGATACTGGTTCCGGTAAAGACAGTCCCGTCTTCTAATATAAGAAATGCTTTCATATATTCACCTTTTCCCTTCTGTGTTTCTTTTTCTTTTTTATGAAGCCATCCCGCCGTCCCTCAGGTATATTCCTATATTTGGGCAAAAAAAATTCGTTGTAACAAGGAATTTTTTCTTAAAAATATAGAACAAAAGGCAGTTTGTGCAAGCACAAAACTGCCTTGTTTTGATCCATCGGTACCAGACAATTTATGTCTTCACAAATTGTAAAAATTATACTACATAATCCGAGAATTTTCAACGGATATTTTTGTTTTTTTATGAATACTGCCAAAATATTACAATCTTGTGTAATCTCGGATCATCGATGTACTGGTACTTCACCTGTGATAACCCATAGTAGTCTGCCAGATTCTGCGCTGCTTTTGCAAGTTCTTTCTGGAAAATGTCATCATGCGCCTGTTGATAAACCGCATTGTCAGAGAATTTGAAAGTGGTCGCACTTTTCTTCGTCCAGATCGTCTGGTTCATGGCTCCCAATGCCTGTTCCGCATCATACTGCGTGTAATACATTCCATTTACCACATAATAATTGCAATCCATCTTGCTGCACTCCGGCATCTGCGTGTCTTTATCCAGGATATGTGTCTGGAACAGCTGTGTATCATCACAGCACATGTAATCATAACTGATATTTGTCTTATTCCCGGAAGTGTCTGTTTCTTGATTTGTGTCCCAGGATATCTCCTCGCCTTCTTCCTGCTGAAACACCGGATCTCCCCAGGTTGTGTCAACGTAATAATAATCGCCGTTGCACTTCACCAGATTCCATGCATGGTTTCCGCCTTCTGTCGTCTTTCCTGTCACATAAGTACAGAACACACCAAGCTGTTCCAGTAAGTATTGCGTTGCCTTTGAATATCCGGCACATACGGATTGCCTGTTGACAAATATGCTGTAAATGTTCTGGTTATCCGGTGCACTCTCGTCATAGTCCACTTCATCTACGATTTTTTCATACACATAGAGAATTTTTTGATACTCATCTGCGTCAGCATCCAGACCTGCCAGCCACTTTGCTGCCGCCTGCGTAATCTCTGTCTGCATCGTCTGGCTTTCCTTAGCTGTATAAAAATATTTTGGTTTCAGAACCGTATAGCTTTCCGTTCCCTTATGCGTTGTAGCTGTCGCTGTTCCATCACACCAGAAGATATCCGGCTGATCTTTCATCAGCTTCTGGAATATCTGATTCGTCTCATCCGCATCTGTATCATGTACATAGATCTCCTCTGTATGATTTCTGACACCTTCCAGGATTTCCCGATAAACTTGCTTCTGTTCTTCCGGCAATTGCCGGTAATAGTATTTTTCTGTGTTCTCTTCTGCCGTTTTGGATACTTTCTGATAAGGAATCTCTTCCTGTTTATCGGAAATAAACTGTTCCATATCTATGCATCCGATTCGCTCTGCTGCCGCGATCCCTATGAATAAGATGCATATCAGAATCAGGATGAGCGTTTTCTTTTTTCTTCTTTTTCTATATATTCGCAAATGTCTTCTTTTCATGCTCTGTTTTTCGCTCCTGTTTCTATCATACTTAGGATTTCCTGCATAATGTAGGAATACTTTATTATACCGGTTTCTTTCTCTTTCCGCAATTCTCACATTTTTCTTACTTCTGCATACTCTGTCAGTAACAGAGTCTTAAAAGAGGTCCTATTATTATGAATGGAGCGACTCCAACCACTCAGGATACTCCTGATAAAGGCCGTCTGCAGATCAATCTTGTCTCCGACATCACTGCATATCCGATTCAGGGAGCCCGGATTTCCATCTCCTACACCGGTATCCCGGAAACTCCTTTAGAGCAGCTTACTACCGACAGTTCCGGACAGACCGATATGATCGATCTTGCCGCACCACCGCTGGAATACAGCCTGGACCCGGAAAATGAGATCCAGCCGTATTCAGAATACACCTTACAAATATCTGCTGCCGGATATGAATCCGTCAGCATTGCCGGAACAGAGATTCTGCCCCACGTAACAGCCCTGCAGAATGTCAGCATGAAACCCGTCGATAACCAGGAAGAAAATGAAGCTATGTTCGTCATACCCGCTCATACATTATATGCCACATACCCACCCAAGATTCCAGAGGATGAAATCAAGCCAACCATCGAATCCGGTGAGATTGTCTTAAGTCGTGTCGTCGTTCCTGAATATATTGTTGTCCACGATGGAAGCCCGCGGGATTCTACCGCAAGAAATTATTACGTAAAGTATAAAGACTATATCAAAAATGTAGCTTCCAGCGAAATCTATGCTACCTGGCCCGAAGATACGATCCGGGCAAATGTTCTGGCGATCATGTCCTTCACACTGAACCGTGTGTATACAGAATGGTACCGGAACAAAGGATATGATTTCACAATTACATCATCTACCGCTTTTGACCATAAATGGATTCCCGAACGGAATATCTATGATACGATCTCTGTGATCGTTGATGAATTGTTTGCCGATTATCTTTCCAGACCGAATGTGAAGCAGCCGATACTGACACAGTATTGTGACGGGCGACAGGTGCAGTGTCCGAACTGGATGACACAATGGGGATCCAAATCATTAGGCGATCAGGGCTACTCCCCTATCGAAATCCTACGCTATTATTATGGTGATGACATGTACATCAACACCGCCGAAGCCATCTCCGGCATTCCGTCCTCCTGGCCTGGTTATACTCTGAAGATTGGCTCATCCGGCAACAAAGTCCGGCAGATGCAGGAGCAGTTGAATGTGATTGCAGGTGCTTATCCGGCTATTCCAAAGATCACTGCTGACGGTATCTATGGACCAGCAACTGCCGAAGCTGTCCGGGTATTTCAAAAAGTCTTTGGACTGCCTCAGACCGGAGAAGTGGATTATACGACCTGGTATAAGATATCGGAGATATATGTGGGGGTATCGCGGATTGCGGAATTGAACTGACAACCATTTTCCCCACATGGGAAAAATGCTAACTTTGAGTTCTACGTCACCTAATGCTTTAAAAAGGCATGAAAAAAATGTCCATTCATTTTTCGCATGCCTTTTGATTATATAATCTGAATTTTTCAATTAGTGTAATCCTTTTACAAAGTCCACTGCATTTTTCATATCCTCTTCATCTGGATGCCCTTTAGCAATACCACCAACCAGTTTAAATGGACCGAATGTATCATACCCTTTACAGCCAAATTTTCCAACCACACTGGCATGTTTTTTATTCAAAATCTGTTCTATAGATTTAAAATTTGCACTTCCACCATAAGTACAGATCAGAAATACCTTTTTATCGGCTGATAAATTCTCCTCAGAAAATTTTAATATTGACTGGTGGAATTTTGAATAATAGATTCCTGATGCGAACCCAATCATATCATAATCATTTAAATCTGCGTTCATTTGTTTTATAGCATCTATCAAATCTACCTGACATTCTTCTGCTATCCTTTTTACTAATTTTTCCGTATTTCCATGATGCACAGATGTGTATACAATCGCTTTTCTCATTTTTCTTCCTTTCTGCTCCGTCAATCCATTCACCAGATACCTGTTCATAAAAAAGGCAGTGATTTTCACTTGCAGCTTTTAATTGATGCAATAAGTCTTCATCTGTCATTTTCCCAACTATATATTTTACTGCGACATGCGCAGCCAAGCGCACAGAAAATCGGAAAGATCTCCTTTTTGATTTCTTCTATCCCCCAAAGAATATCCGATGCACATCATTAAACATCACAAACACCATAAGCGCCATCAACAGCACGATCCCTGCGAAATGTACATACCCTTCTTTCTCCGGCGGCACACGCTTTCCTCTGATTGCTTCAATGATCAGGAATACCAGTCGTCCCCCATCCAGTGCCGGAAGCGGCAGAAGGTTCATCACACCAAGGTTCGCCGACAGCAGAATTGCCAGATTCAGCATCTCTACAATAACGACAAACAGACCGTAGGAACGGCTCTGCTTATAGGTGGTATCTACCGTATTAACAATTCCGACCGGTCCGGAAAGTTCGTTCACTCCAATCTGTCTAGTCACTAACATCTTCAGACTGTCCAGTGTCGTGCAGATCCAGAATTTCACTTCATAGCCGCCATATTTGACCGCCGTCAGTGCATTGGCTTTGGTATAACCGGAACTGCCGATTCCGAGTCTCTTATATCCCAGTTCTTTGTCCATCTTCGGAGTCAGTGTAACGGTCTTTTCTTTTCCGTTTCTCAGCACAGTGACAACCACGTCTTCATCAGAGTGAAACTGATTATAAAAACTGACTTCACGGAAAATGTGGATCTTTTTATTCCCCATCTGCACGATCTCGTCACCTTTTTTCAAACCAGCTTCTGCTGCCGGATATCCGGATTCCACTGCCCCGATTACCGGCTTATCGTAACCAACCATTGCCGTTATGATCACTGCAAAGATAAAAGCCAGAATAAAGTTAAACACAGGCCCTGCCGCTATGACTGAGATTCGCGCCCATACGGATTTATTATTAAAGTTATTCGGCGAATCATTCGCCTCTTCATCTTCCCCCATCGCACAGAACCCTCCGATTGGAAGGATACGTACGGCGTATCTGGTCCCTTTATATTCTTTTGAATAAATTGCCGGTCCCATTCCTATAGCAAACTCATCTACATCAATTCCATTTTTCTTCGCCAGTAAGAAATGCCCCAGCTCATGAAAAAATACGATGAAGCTGAATAACAAGATTGCTAATATAATTCCCAAATTTCTAATTACCTCCTGCTGTTGATTCTTTCATAGGTCGCTGCTTCTGTCTCCAGAATCTGTTCCAATGTTGGATTTTCAATATTTTTGTGTGCCTTCATACAGTCTTCGATGATCTCCGTGATCTCCAGATACTTGATTTCTCTGTTCAGGAACTTGCTTACCGCAAGTTCATTTGCTGCATTGAATACAGTCGGAAGGCTTCCGCCCTTTCTTCCTGCTTCGTATGCAAGCTCCAGTCCATAGAATGTATCTGTATCCGGCTTCTCAAATTCCAGTTTTCCCAATGTCCAGAAGTCTACTCTGTCCCCCGGGAGGAATCTTCTCTCCGGATAATATAATGCATACTGGATTGGAAGCTTCATATCCGGTGTTCCAAGCTCTGCAATGATCGCACCATCTACATACTCTACCATAGAATGAATAATACTCTGTGGCTGTACTACAACCTGCACCCGATCCACATCTACATCAAATAACCATTTGGCTTCGATGACTTCGAGACCTTTGTTGACCATTGTAGAGGAATCAATTGTGATCTTACGTCCCATTGACCAGTTTGGATGCTTCAATGCATCTTCCACCTTGATTTCCATCAGTTCTTCTGATTTTTTCCCACGGAACGGACCGCCGGATGCGGTCAGAAGAATCTTATGAACTGCCCCGTGACGATTGCCCTGTAATGACTGGAAAATGGCGCTATGCTCACTGTCTACCGGGAGAATCGATACTCCCATCTTTTTTGCCAGCGGCATAATGATATGTCCTGCCGTTACCAACGTCTCTTTATTGGCAAGCGCAATATCTTTTCCTGCCTTGATTGCTTCAATTGTAGGACGGATACCGATCATACCGACAACCGCTGTCACAAGAATCTCTGTATCATTCATGGTTGCGACTTCCAGAAGTCCATCCATGCCTGCCACGATCTGCGTGTCCGTATCTGCTACATTCACACGTAATTCCTCTGCTTTTTCTTCTGACCATACAGCCACGATCTGCGGATGGAATTCACGGATCTGTTCTTCCAGCATCTTAATATTACTTCCGGCTGCCAGTCCAAGCACTTCAATATCACCATTCTCTCTGACCACTTCCAGCGTCTGTGTCCCGATAGAACCAGTGGAACCTAAAATTGCTATCTTTTTCATATGAACCTCCTACAATCTGCCTGCAAGAAATGTTGCAAGATAATAAATGATCGGCGCCGTAAAGATAACACTGTCAAATCTGTCAAGAATTCCGCCATGTCCCGGAATCAGTTTTCCATAATCTTTGATATCATGATTACGTTTGATCGCAGAAGCTGCAAGATCACCAATCTGTGAGATCATTCCTCCAACTCCACAGATAATTGCATACTGTCCCGGATTCACACCTGCTCCTGTAATCTTATTCGCTGCAAGAGCAAAGATTGCCCCAAGAAGAGCTGCTCCTACGATTCCACCGATTCCACCTTCTACAGATTTCTTCGGGCTTAACTTCGGTGCCATCTTATGCTTTCCAAGAAGCATACCTACGCAGTACGCGCAAGTATCGCATCCCCAGGAGCTCAAAAAGATAAGCCATACTGCAACAGCTCCGTCATCCAGCATTCTTGTCTGGTATACATAAGACAGCATCACTGCAACATAAAATACACCAAAGAATACCGTCATCACCTGCTCTGCTTTAAATACCGGAAATGAAAATACATATACCGCCATCAGTACGACCAGAAATACAATCGTAAGAAATGTCACATACTGCATTTGTCCGGTATATAAGATTCCGTAATATACAACGGCTGCCAGATAACCGGTAAAACCTAATATCTTGCTCTGCACATCCACAACTTTATAAAGTTCCGACAATCCGATCAGACTGATCAGTGCCAGAAAACCGAACAACAATCCGCCACCGGTTCCAACTGTTGCTATTAAGATAATGACCAAAACAATCCCACTTAATAATCTTGTCTTAAACATTCTGTTCTTCTTCCTCCTTCACACCGCCGTAACGTCTGTCGCGGTGATTATACTGTTCAATCGCCTTTTCCAGTTCTTCTTTACTGAAATCCGGCCATGGAACATCTGTAAAATAAAACTCTGTATATGCCAGCTGCCATAACAGATAGTTGGAAAGTCTGAGTTCCCCGCTTGTGCGGATCATCAGATCAGGATCCGGAATTCCCTTTGTATCCAGATATTGTTCAAATGTCTGTTCTTCAATCTCATCCGGATTCACTTTTCCATCTATACAATCCTTTGCAAGCTTCCGGATTGCACGGACCATCTCATCACGGCTTCCATAATTGATCGCAATCTGGAAATTCAGACCGCCATTATTCTTCGTTGCCTCTTCCAGTTCCAGAATTCTCTTCTGAATATCTTCATCCAGTCTGGTGATATCTCCAATCACACGAACCTTCATATCATTCTTTGCTGCTGTCTTCAGACATGTCTTCATATAATTACGTAAAAGCTTCATCAATGCATTGACTTCATCATCCGGACGGTTCCAGTTTTCTGTAGAAAATGCATAGACAGTCAGGTACTTAATCCCCATTCTCCAGGCCTCTTCACAGATACGCTCTACATTCTTACTGCCCTGTGCGTGACCATAATTCCGGGGCATTCCCTTGGCCTTAGCCCAACGGCCATTTCCATCCAATATGATTGCAACATGCTTTGGTACATTCATATGATTATTTCCTCCTACTAACACATTCGAACTTATGTAATCGCAAAACTTTTTCAGTGCTCTTCAGTCATACAAGAACAGAGGGGACAGTTCCAGATTCTCTGGATCTTATCCCCTTCTTATTCTATCCCATTTTATCTGCTGCAGATCTTATACTGTCATAACCTCTTTTGATTTTGATTCTACAGCTTTATCCACTTCTTTTACATATTTATCTGTCAGTTTCTGCAGATCATCTTCCATGTCCTTGATCTCATCTTCTGAGACATCTGTTCCTTTTAATTTCTTAGCTGCATCAATTCCGTCACGACGGATGTTACGGATTGCAACTTTTGCAGCTTCCCCTTTTTTCTTAACATCTTTAACCAGTTCTTTTCTACGATCCTCTGTAAGTTCCGGGAAGAGAAGACGTACAGTTGTTCCGTCATTGGTAGGATTGATTCCGAGATCAGAAGTCATAATTGCTTTCTCGATCTCTCTTACCATGCTTTTCTCCCATGGCTGGATCTGGATCATACGCGCTTCCGGTACAGATACGTTAGCCACCTGCTGGATTGGTGTCGGTGTTCCATAATAGTCTACTACAATTTTATTTAACACATTTGGATTCGCACGTCCTGCACGGATTGCTGAAAGTTCTCCGTCCAGATTTCCAATTGTTTTTTTCATCTTTTCCTCAAATGTTTTTATTCTTTCATTCATAGCGTGATCTCCTTTTATCGCAATAATCCATAATAATACTTATACTGTTACTTTTGTTCCTGTAAATGTTCCCTTCATCGTCTCAACAATGCTGTTCTCTTCATTCAGTCCGAATACCAGCATCGGCATCTTATTCTCCAGACACATAATAGATGCTGTCAGGTCTACAGCCATCAGCTTCTTATCAATAATTTCCTGAATAGAAATCTCGTCATATTTCTTTGCTTCCGGATTAACCTTCGGATCGCTGTCATAAATTCCGTCAATTGCTTTTGCAAGAAGCATAGCATCTGCTTCAATCTCAATTGCTCTTAAAACCGCACCAGTATCTGTCGAGAAGTATGGATGTCCTGTTCCGCCTGCGAAGAACACAACTTTTCCTTCATTCAGTGCTTCTACTGCCGCATCTTTAGAAAACAATGTAGTAAATGCGCCACACACAAATGGTGTAAATACTTCTGTCTTCATTCCTGCATAACGGAAAATATCAGATACATAAATACAGTTCATAACTGTTGCCAGCATCCCGATCTGGTCTGCTTTAACACGGTCTATCGTCTCGCTGGTTCTTCCTCTCCAGAAGTTACCACCACCTGTTACAATCGCAACCTGTACCCCATCATCTACAAGCTGCTTTACCTGTTTTGCAACCCCTATACAGGTAGCTTCATCAAATCCTGTCTTTTTATCGCCTGCGAGAGCTTCCCCGCTGAGTTTTAACAATACTCTTTTCATAAGTTCTTACTCCTTACTATAAGTTCTCTTTATGCATTCACATACTTATCATAAAGTATATCATAGGAATAAAAAAAAGGGAATATGAAACCCTCACATTCCCTTAAAAAATCCTTTGAATTTTAGCTGTTAATTACGGAAAACAACTTCCCCTGTCTTCTCATCCATACTTTCTACGATTGCCAGCGACTCCAGATGAATTCCTTTGGAGCGGATGATATCTCCACCAACCTGAAATCCTTTCTCGATCACAACACCAGCTCCGACCAGCTCGGCTCCTGACTTTTTAACCAGTTCTGCCAGTCCCTCCAGTGCTTTCCCGTTAGCAAGGAAATCATCAATCAGAAGAACCTTATCTCCTTTTCCAAGAAATTCTCTGGAAACGATAATATCATAAACTCTTCCGTGTGTGAATGATTCTACCTTTGTTGTATATACATCCCCTGCAATATTCTTTGTCTGTGTCTTCTTTGCAAATACAACCGGTACATCAAATACTTCAGCCGCAACACATGCGATTCCGATCCCAGAAGCTTCGATCGTAAGAATCTTCGTAATCTCCTCACCTTCAAATCTTCTCTTGAATTCCTTCCCGATTTCCTGAAATAGCTTTACATCCATCTGATGATTGAGAAAGCTGTCCACCTTTAAGACGTTGCCTTCTTTTATCTTTCCATCCTTGCGGATTCTGTCTTTTAATAACTGCATCTTAGCGGCCTCCACATATTTTTCTAAACGTTACCCCATATTGTAATGACTTTTCGTTCTGATTGCAAGTCATTTATACATATATTTTTTAATATATGATCTATTTTATATCTTCCTTCTCAAAAACTCCCATTGCGATCTGCTCACTGGTAATCGGAAGTTCCTTAAACCAGATTCCTGTCGCATTGGCAATTGCATGTGCAAGTGCCGGTGCAGGAGTATTAATTACGATCTCTCCGATGGATTTTGCTCCGAACGGTCCCGTCGGCTCAAAACTGCTTTCAAATTCCACCTGGATGTTTCCCATATCTCTTCTGGACGGGATCTTGTACTGCATGAAAGAATTATTCAACATAGTTCCTTTGTCATTGTACTGGATGTTCTCATAAAGCGTCATGCCAATTCCCTGTACCAGACCACCTTCGGTCTGTACTCTTGCAAGATTTGGATTCACTACTGTTCCGCAGTCCACAACCGCTTTATAATCCAATATCTCCACATGACCGGTCTCTTTGTCCAGTTCAATCTCCACAGCTCCTGCCATGAATGGCGGCGGTGATGTCGGTGAACTGTTACTTTCTGTTGCTTCCAGTGCACAGCCATTTCCACACATTGATTTCGTACCAATATCTATCAGTGATACAGACTTCCGTGCTTTTGGCCATTCTACACGGTCGCTTGCAAATTCCAGTTCTTCCACCGGTGCATCCAGCATACCGGATGCAATCTCAAGAATTCTGGCGATCAGTTTCTGACAGGCTTTTTCTACCGCTTTTCCTGTTACATATGTCGTACTTGACGCATAAGATCCCGAATCGTATGGAGATGAATCCGTATCTGCTCCGAGGACTTCTATATTTTCCACCGGACAATCCAGGTATTCTGCCGCCATCTGTGCAAGGATCGTATCACATCCGGTACCCATATCTGCCGCTGCGATCATCAGAGTATAGAATCCATCATCATTCATCTTAATGGTTGCAGATCCTACATCGACACCGGAGATTCCGGAACCCTGCATAGCCATTGCGATTCCCACACTTCTGACTTTGCCGTTTCCCATATCTTTGTATGGATATTTATCTTTCCATCCGATCAGCTCCGCAGTCCGTTCAAGGCAACGGTCAAGTGCACAGCTCTTCGCCGTCTCACCGTAATATGCCGGCATAACGTCGCCTTCTCTTACCATGTTCTTAAGACGAATCTCCACAGGATCCATATGAAGTCTCTGCGCCATCTCATTTACCGCAGATTCCACCGCAAAGATTCCCTGTGTTGCTCCATATCCGCGGTACGCTCCTGCTGCCATGTGATTTGTATAGACAACATCATATGCAAAACGGTGTGCTTCTGCAGAACTATATAAAGGAATGGATTTGTGTCCCGATAATCCGACCGTTGTCGGACCGTGATCTCCATATGCCCCTGTATTTGACAGTGTATACACATCAATCGCACGGATTTTTCCTTCTCTGGATGCACCAAGACGTACATGAACTTCCATCTCATGTCTTGGAGACGATGCAATCTGTGATTCTTCTCTCGTAAAGATCATCTTCGATGCTTTCCCGGTCTTCCATGTAACAAATGCTGGGAATAATTCAGCCACAACCGACTGTTTTGCACCAAATCCTCCTCCGATCCTTGGCTTACTGACACGGATCCTGGATTTCGGAATTCCAAGTGCATTGGAAATGATTCGTCTTACATGATATACGATCTGCGTGGAACTTAAAATATTCAGTCTTCCATAAGCATCCATAAAGCAAGTGGTACGGAATGTCTCCATCATGGCCTGCTGCGCAGCCCTGACGTGATAAGTTCCTTCTACGACCTCATCACAATCTGCCAGCACTGCATCCACATCTCCGTCTTCCGTAGAATCGCTTGCACAGAGATTTCTCTTATTATCGGCGCCTACCTTGCAGAGTGCTTTCCAGTTATCTTCCGGATGTACCAGAACATCACCATCTTTTGCCATATGAAAATCCAGAACTGCCGGAAGCACTTCGTATTCCACCTTCAGCATCTTTAACGCTTTATCCACACATGCCTCATTCTCACCTGCAACGATTGCCACCGGATCTCCCACATATCTGACATGCCGGTCCAGGATCAGCCGGTCATATGGGCTGAACTCCGGGTAGGTCTGTCCTGCTGTTGTAAATCTTTCCTGCGGCACATCTTCCCATGTGTAAACGTCTTCAATCCCCGGCACTCTTTTTGCCACATCTGTCTTTACTGATTTTACGATCGCATTGG
>OLPG01002677.1_pt1 | contig 12143 bp, 9 predicted proteins | sample 1672311 | NCBI WGS metagenome assembly OLPG01 (sample SAMEA3136670, study PRJEB25190) | human gut metagenome | biome: human gut; feature: human-associated habitat; material: faeces | place: Austria | collected 2013
TGCCGCACCTCGCTCGCCGTATCGGCACTTAGAATTATGCGGTATTGCCTTTACTCTTCGACAAAGGGATTGAGAAAAGCCAACATCATAACACCTCGATTGGTGGCGGTGCAGGCGTCCACGAGAGTGACCAGATTACTGGACGAATAATTGCGCTGGCCGCCGCCGATGTCAGTCCATTCCCCGGGAACCGTCAGCTTCAATTGGTCGCAGAAGCGGTCCTGCAGGGTCTCGAGGTCAACGGTGCTTTCGGGCAGGTCATCGTAGGAGATCGTCATGCTCAGGATGGGGCCATTGTTGGGCAGGTAACTGATAAAGATGATGGCGTCCAGTGTAAGAGCGTTCTCCGGTGAGGCAACTTCCTCCGGCGTGGCACTGCAATAGGTCAGTTGCAGTTGCTCTACACCGGCCGCATCAGAGTAAAAAATACAGGTATGCAGACCAGTATAATGATAGTCGCCTCGTTCAGCAGTTTCAGCGGCTTCCGTGACATCGACCAAGGCGAGAAGCGCGTTCAGCTGTTCATCGCTCAGCAGACCACGGCGGTTCGCCTGCCTCAGCTTGCCAGACATTCGTGAATACTTTTGGGAATTTCCCTCACCGACCAGAAAATTATTGGATGCACTCAAAATCTTCTGACTATAGAGGGCACTTATGGTGGGGTCCAGCCGCTCTTCATCGGTCATTACACCGGCTACGGCAGGGCGGGTGAGGGCCGTGGTGTCGGCCTGCCGGTCCCGCGCCTGGGTCAGCAGCGGCGGCGCAAAAGGCGGCCGTCAGCCAAAAACGGGGGTCAATCGTCAGCTTCTTCATGGGCGTACACCTCCTTGGGCAGGGTCAGGGCGACGGTGGTGCCTTCGCCCACGGTGCTGGTAAATTCCAGCTTGGCGCCAAAGGCGGCGGCAATGTCGGCGCAAAGGGCCAGCCCCACGCCGCTGCCGCCGTTGGCCCGGGCCCGGGCCTTGTCCACCCGGTAGAACGGCTCGGTCAGGTGGGGCAGGGCCTCGGGCGGGATGCCGCAGCCGGTGTCGGCTACCTCCAGCCGCCAGCGGTCCTCGGCGGGCAGGCAGCGCAGCGTAACCGTGCTGCCCGGTGCGCTGGCGTGAGCGGCGTTCAACACAAGGTTACGCAGCAGGTCTGCCAGCAGCACCCGATCGGCCCGCACGGCGGCGTCCTCTGGGCAGGTCTTTTCGAGGGTCACGGGGCAATCGGGCAGGCTGCGGGCCACATCCTCAAAGGCGGCGGCTACCGGCACGGCGGTCAGGGTCAGGGCTTCCTGCCGCAGGTCTTGCAGGCTGAGCAGCTGTTGGCTCAGGCTTTCCAGCCGGGTGGATTCATGGTAGATGGCATCGGCGGCGCGGCGCTGGTTTTCGGGCGGCAGTTCGCCGCCGCGCAGTAAGTCGGCGTAGCCGATCATGCTGGTCAGGGGCGTTTTCAGCTCATGGGTCAGGTCGGCCACAAAGCGGCTTTGGCGGTCGTTCAGCTGCTGCAGGGCAGTGGTGTGGTGGACCATCAACAGTGCCGCCAGCGTCAGTACGGCCTGCAACAAGAACCACTGGCGCAGTGTGGCGGTGCGGACCGCGTAGGCCGAGCTGGCATCCAGCGCTGTGACCATCCAGACCCAGACGCGCTGACCGCTGGCCCCGGCGACTTGATCGCAGAGCAGCAATGTTTGCCCGCAAAGGCGCATCGTGGTTGTGTCGGCGTCTTTCAGTGCGGCCAATTCACTTTCGGGGATGGTGTCGGGCAGCTTGGAGTAGATGACCCGGCCGGTCTGGTCCAGCAGGGCAAAGGTGCAGGGGACCGACCCCACGATCAGCCGCTGGCGGTCAAAATACAGCTGCCCGGCAAAGGCTTTATCGCTGGCGTTGATATAGCGGGTACCGCTGTCGTCCGCCAGGATCATGTGGGGCGAGTCGTCGGCCTTGACTTCCTGCAGGGTGTCGGCATAGCCGAACAGATTGCGCTGGTGCTGCAGTACAGCCTGATCGGCCAGGGTATCCAGCGCGGCGGTGAACTGGCGGTCCGCCAGCCACCCGCCCACCAGTGCCAGCACCAGCGAAAAGCCGCAGACAGCAAGGGCGAGGGAGCGTTTCATGGGGGCCTCCTTTCTAAGGTGGTAGAGGGTTTTGACGGCGGGGGCCTTTTAGGGGTTACGGCAATAACTTGTACCCTACTTTGGGTACGGTCACGATCTTATGATCCCAGTGCAGTTTTTTGCGCAGGCGGTGGATGTGTATGTCTACCGTGCGCGGCCCGGCATTGCTGTCCAGGCCCCAGACTCGCTCATACAGGGCCTCGCGGTAGAGCAACTGCCCCCGGGCACGGACAAGGGCCAGCAGCAGATCAAACTCCCGGGGCGTCAGCTCTACGCGGGTGCCGTTTTGGGTGACGATGTGGTTGTCCGGGTCGATGACGGCATCGAAAGCTTGCAGTGTGGCGGCCCGGCGGCCGGTGTGGCGCAGCAGGCCTTCCACCCGGGCCAGCAGCTCCGGCGGGGCAAAGGGCTTGACGATGTAGTCATACGCGCCCAGCCGCAGCCCGCGCACCCGGTCCTCCACCGTGGCTTTGGCCGTTAAAAAGATGACCGGCGTGCCCGTAGGGGAAATGTAGTCCATCAGGGTAAAGCCGTCCACGCCGGGCAGCATCACGTCCAGCAGAATAAGGTCGAACAGCGTGGACTCCAGCAGGTTGGCGGCTTCGTTGCCGGTGTGTGCCTTGATGAGCGGCTGGCCCAGGGGCTCCAGCGTCATTTCAATTAAGTCGGCGATGGCGGGCTCGTCCTCGACAATTAAGATAGGCCGCATGGTGGGCATCTCCTTCCTTTGGATTTGACACCAGTATAACACAGGCGTTTTTCAAAATCATTTCTAAATGAGAAATAGTGCAAACAAAAAGGCCCCCTTGTGTAAAGGGGGCTGCCTGCGCGCAAGCGCAGACTGGGGGATTGTGACCTTGCGGGGCAAACCGACTTGCCAGGTAAACGGAACGATCCCTCAGTCACCGTCGGTGACATATCCCTTTGCACAAGGGAGCCTTTAAGCGGTGCGTCAATTCTGCAAAAACTCTCGTATTTCCCTTTCTACTGCGGCTACTTCCTCGGCGAAAGCGCGGGCGGAGACGCGCAGGGCACCGTTGCCCAGCACGATGATCTGCTCGGCACCGTCGCTGCTCACCACGCGGGTGCGGTGGTCCTTGGCCAGTTCGTGGGTGGTGCGCTCGATGTACATGTCGGCGGTCTCGGCCTCCTGGGTGTAGACTACGTACAGGTTGTGGTGCTTCTCTACTTCCCGCGTGCCGCCGCGTACTTTGTAAGCGTCAAATACCAAGATGGGCACGCAGCGCTTGTACCCGGCGTAGTTGCACAAAATGTCCATCAGGCGGCGGCGGGCGGCATCCAGGTTCGTCTCGGCCATTTTGCGCAATTCATCCCAGGCAAAAATCACGTTGTAGCCGTCCACCAGCAGGTAGTCCGGCCCGGTGGGCTGGGGCTTGGCAGGGGCGGAAGAAGTTACCACCGGGGCCGGGCGGGTGTGCATGGCGGTGCGGGCGGCTTTGCCGTCGTTATCCGCCCCGGCGGGCTGGCCACGGCGCTTGATCTTGCCATAGGTGCGCTCAAAAATCGCCAGCAGTTCCTTGTCCTGCTCCAGCGTGCCCCGGTAGGCGGCCGCGCGGCGGCGGGCGTTGTTGGCCTGTACTTCCTCGTCCTCATCGGCGGCATCAGTGTTCACTCCGGCGGGGCTGTCCAGGCGGCGGGCAAGCCCGCTGTCCACATGGGCCCTGGCAGGCACCTCATCCCAGCGGACGAGATACCCTGCGCCGTGGCTGCAAAAGACCGAGTCGGCCGGGTTCTCCACGTCGGCGTCCGGGTCGTAGCCAAAGTCAGCCAGCACTTCGTCGGCGTTGTGGCAGGCATCGTACCCGGCGGGCAGCACAGACCAGCGGCCCAGGCCGTGGGTGTAGGCGGCAATTTCCCGGGCATAGCCCCGGGCAGTGGCTACCGGCAGGCGGCCGGTCAGGGTCACGGTGTCGCCCTGGGCGAGGGGAGGCTCAAAGCTGCCGCACATCCGCTGCACATCGGCCATGGCGCGGCCCAGGCAATCGGCGGGCAGCTCCAGCGTGAACTCATACCACGGCTCCAACAATTGCACGGCGTTTTTGGCTTCGGCCATCCGCAAGCCCTGGCGCACGGCGCGGTAGGTGGCCTGGCGGAAGTCCCCGCCCTCGGTGTGTTTTTGGTGGGCGCGGCCTGCAGCGAGCGTGATCTTCACATCGGTCAGCGGCGCACCGATCAGCACGCCGGGATGGGTGCGCTCGGCCAGATGGGTCAGCACCAGGCGCTGCCAGTTTTCGGCCAGACTATCCGGCGGGCAGTCCGCCGCCAGCTGTACGCCGCTGCCCCGGAGACCGGGCTCCAGCAGCAGGTGCACCTCGGCATAATGGCGCAGAGGCTCGTAGTGGCCGATGCCCTCGACGGCAGCGGTGAGGGTCTCTTTGTACAAAATGCCGCCCTCGCTGAAGGCGACGGTCAGCTTGAACCGCTCCTGCAGGATGTTCTGCAAAATTTCCAGCTGCACTTCGCCCATCAGCTGCACATGCACCTCGGCCAGATCAGCGCGCCAGGCCACATGCAGCTGTGGGTCCTCGTCCTCCAGGGTTTGCAGCGCTCTTAACACGGTGTGGGGGTCGGCGTCGGGGCAATCCACCCGGTAGTTCAGCACCGGCTCCAGCAGTGGGGCGCTGGCGTCGGCCTCGGCCCCCAGGCCTTGGCCGGGGCGGGTGTTGGCAGGGCCGGTCACGGCCACCACGGTGCCGGGCAGACACTCGCTGACCAGCCGGAACTTGCCGCCGCTGTACAGGCGAAGGGTGTCGGCCTTTTCGCCGCCCGGCAGCGTATCTTTTACGTGCAGCACGCCGCCGGTTACTTTCAGCCAGCTCAGGCGGGTGCCGGCATCCTCGCTGACTTTGAACACCCGTGCGCCGAATTCGCCCCAGGCGGGGGGCATCCGGGTCAGGGATTGCAGACCATGCAGCAGGCCATCCAGGCCGTCCAGCCGCAGGGCTGCGCCAAAAAAGCAGGGGAACACCTGCCGCCGCGCAATAGCCATCAGCAGGGTATCGCGCTTAGGCTGGCTGTCCGCCAGCACTTCCTCCATCAGTGGTTCGCTGCACAGGGCCAGGGTCTCTGGGTCCGGCGCGGTGGTGAAATCCACACAGCCATCCCCGAACCGCCCACGCAGCTCCCGTAGGCGCACGGCGGCATCCGCCCCGGGCAGGTCCATCTTGTTGACGAAGATAAAGGTAGGTACGCGGTAACGTGCCAGCAGCTTCCACAGCGTTTCGGTGTGGGCCTGCACGCCGTCGGTGCCGCTGATGACCAGCACCGCGTAATCCAGCACTTGCAAAGCGCGCTCGGCCTCGGCGGAAAAATCCACGTGGCCGGGGGTGTCCAGCAGGGTCAGGGTGGTCTCCTCGGCATCCGGCAGGGCAGGCAGCGTCAGCATGGCCTGCTTGGAGAAAATGGTAATGCCCCGGGCGCGCTCCTGGGCGTCGGTGTCCAGAAAGGCATCCTTATGGTCCACCCGGCCCAGCTTGCGCAGCACACCGGCACGGTAGAGCAGGCCCTCGGCCAGGGTGGTTTTGCCGCTGTCCACGTGGGCCAGCAGACCGATGACGAGTCGTTTCATTTATACAAACTCCTTAGAGAAAAACTTTCTGCAATCCTGAATGAGAGCCTTATCGAAGGCTCTCTCCCTCCGTCTGCGCTGTCGCGCAGCCACCGCTCCCCTTCTGACGCTTCGCGCCACCTCCCCCGTATCGGGGGAGGCTGTCTCGCAGAGGACGGCTTTTGCGTGGGACAAAAAACGCCACCGCGGCGTGCGATGGCGATAGGGTCATTGTTTCCAGGTCCACCACAGGTATTTGATGTTGGTGGTCAGGTAGCGCTTAAACAGGCGCTTGGGGTCCTGCATCAGGCGGTACAGCCATTCCAGGTTGTGGCGCTGCATCCACATGGGGGCGCGGCGGATGTTGCCGGCTTCGTAGTCGAAAGCGGCACCCACACCCACCATCACGGCCTGTACCTTGTCCTCGTGGGCGGCCATCCAGCGCTCCTGCTTGGGAGCACCCAGGCCGACCCAGACGAAATCCGGCTTTGTCTCGTTGATGCGGCGGATGACGGCGGCGTCCTCCTCAGGCGTGAGGGGACGGAACGGCGGCGAGTACATGCCGGCAATCACCGCGCCGGGGTAGTTCTTCTCAATAGTTGCCTTTAAAATATCCAGCGTTTCCTGCGTAGAGCCGTAGAAATAGTGGCGGTAGTGCTTGTCCGCGCTCTCTTTCAGCATCTCTTTCATCAGGTCGGGGCCGGTCACGCGGGCGGCGTCCACATAGCCCTGCTCGCGGCTGAATTTGGACAGCGGGCCGCCGTCCGGCAGAGCCATCACAGCGCCGTTCTGCACGGCCTGGTAGGTGGGGTCGTCGTGGGCGGTCACAGTGGTGTGGACGTTGGCCACGCAGATGTATTTGCCGCGCCAATCCTCCAGCTTTTCTTCCAATAGGCGGACGGTCTTTTCCATGTCGGTGACAACGATATTTACGCCCATGATCTCGCAGGTGTTCAGCAGGCGCAGGTCCACGAACCGCATGCCGCCCAGGGTGCTGATCTCGGTGCGGGTGCTGACGTAATCATTGTACACCGGCACTGCGGCTACCCGCAGGTGGAAGTTGTCAGCCAGCATCATAATGCGCTGGGTAGTAGCTACATCCTGCACATCCTGGGCCAGTACGATCATATCGACCTTGTGGGTCTGCAGCAGTTCGTACAGGCTGTCCACGGTACCCAGATAAGCGGGCAGACCCTCGCGGGGGGCGGCGTCCAGGTAGCCCACATACTGCATGGCGGTGCTTCCGCGGCCCTCGATCACATCGCGGAAGAAGCGGTGAGCCAGCTGCCCGCCGCCGATGAGCAGCGCCCGGGGCACGATGTCGTGCTTACGCACGTAAGCATCCGCCAGCCTGTCAAACACCAGCCGCTTGAGGTAGATCATAATGACCGACAGCAGGTAATAATATACCAGCAGCAGACGGGAAAGCTGGCTGACGCGGAACACGTAAAACGCAGTAGCCATCAGCGCCAGACCCATCAGGCTGGTCAGCGCGATAAGAAAAAGCTGCTTGATGCTGTTGCGCAGGTGCAGTGTGCGGTAGCTGCCCAGCACGGCGTTACAGCCTACGATCACCAGCGCATACAGGGCCGAAATGGGCAGGAACGTCCAGATGTCCCACATAAAGAACTGGCTGCCCATGGGTGTGTAGCTGCGCAGCCAGCCGGCAAAGATGAAAGTAAGGATCAGCAGCAGAAACTCGAAAGCGGCGTTTGCAAACCGCAGAAATTTGGATTTGTGATAATGCATGCAGGACCTCCGTTGTCCCGGCTGTCGGTTACAGGGATACAGCCATTCATTTTATAATAACATTATAAGGCTGCTTTTTCAATAGAAAAATGGCTACTCCTGGCAAAAGGGGCAGCCATGGGGTGTACATTATTCGTCCTCGTCGTCGTCCCGCGCCCAGTTGTAGGCGCAGCGCACGGCCTTGTGCCAGCCGCGCAGCCGCTTGCGGCGCTCTTCCTCGGAGATGTCAGGCACAAACATTTTGTCGATAGCGTGCTTTTTCGCCAGTTCCTCCGGCCCGGACCAGAAGCCGACGGCCAGACCTGCCAGGTACGCCGCACCCAGGGCGGTGGTCTCCACCGAAGAAGGCCGCTCCACCGGCGCGTTGCTGATGTCGGCCTGGGTCTGCAGCAGGTAGTTGTTGGCCGCCGCGCCGCCGTCCACTTTCAGCGTGGACAGACGGATGCCGGAGTCGGCACTCATGGCGTCCAGCACGTCGTTGACCTGATAGCACAGGCTGTCCAGTGTGGCGCGGATGATATGGTTTTTGTTGCAGCCGCGGGTCAGGCCTACGATGGTGCCGCGGGCGTACTGGTCCCAGTGGGGGGCGCCCAGGCCGGTGAAGGCGGGCACCACGTAGCAGCCGTTGGTGTCCGGCACCTTGCGGGCCATGTACTCAGAGTCGCGGCTGTCCTCCAAAATCTTCAACTCGTCCCGAAGCCATTGGATGGCTGCACCGGCGACGAAAATGGAACCTTCCAGCGCATAGTTCACCTGGCCATTCAGCCCCCAGGCGATGGTAGTCAGCAGACCGTTTTTGCTGCGCACGGGGTGGTCGCCGGTGTTCATCAGCAAAAAGCCGCCGGTGCCGTAGGTGTTTTTGGCCTCGCCCTTGTTAAAGCAGGTCTGGCCGAACAGCGCGGCCTGCTGGTCGCCTGCTGCACCGGCGATTTTGATGGCACCGCAGAAGTGCATCGGGTCGGCATACTCGTAAAATTCGCTGTTGGAAACGGGCATGGGCAGCACGCTGCGGGGGATGTCCAGCAGCTTCAGGATGTCGTCGTCCCAATCCAGCGTGTGGATGTTGAACAGCATCGTCCGGCTGGCGTTGGAGTAGTCGGTCACATGCACCTTGCCGCAGGTCAGCTTCCAGATCAGCCAGGTCTCCACGGTGCCGAACATCAGCTGCCCGGCCTTGGCCTTTTCCCGCGCACCCTCTACGTTGTCCAGGATCCACTTTAATTTGGTGGCGGAGAAGTAAGCATCAATGATCAGACCGGTCTTTTCCCGGATCATCTCGGTGTAGCCTTCGGCTTTCAGCTTATCGCAGTATTCGCTGGTGCGGCGGCACTGCCACACAATAGCGTGGTAGATCGGCTCGCCGGTGTCGCGGTCCCACACGATGGTGGTCTCGCGCTGGTTGGCAATGCCGATGGCGGCGATATCCTCGGCGGTGGCACCGATCTTGTTCATGGCAGAGAGGGCCACGCCCAGCTGGGTGGTCCAGATCTCGTTGGCATCATGCTCGACCCAGCCCGGTTTGGGGAAATACTGGGTGAATTCTTTCTGGGCCACGCTGCAAATTTTGCCGTCGTGGTCAAACAGGATGCAGCGGTTCGAGGTCGTTCCGGCGTCAAGCGCCATAATGTACTTTTTCATAAGGCACTTCCTTTGGCGGGTATTTGCGATGATTAAAATTATTGTAGCATAACCACCAAAAACTGCAAGCAAAAAGCAGGGTATAGTAGCTGAATCTGCAAAACGCCCAAAACCGATTCCACAGTTTTGGGCGTTTTGCTAAATGCTGTTTGCTTATTGGTTGGCGGCAAAGATCCACCATTCGCCGTCGATCTGCACCTCCAGTGTGCCGTTCTCACTGCCGTAGCGGTAGGCGTAGCCGGTACCGAAGTTGGATTGCCCATCTTCGGTGGGGAAGGAGTCACTGTCCACGGTGGAGGTAATGGTGCCGTCGGGTGCGGTCTTGGCGTCGGTGCCGCTGACCGTGCCGGTGTCGTAGTAGATAACACCTTCCAGCATCACGGCGTGCGCCGGGGCGATGGCAATGCTGGATTCGGCACTGTCCTCGGCTTTGTAGGTGCCGTCGGTGTTGCCCTCTACGGGGGAACTGCCCTCGTCTGCGTAAGGGCTGGCGGCGCTCATCAGCGGTTCATCAGGGGCAGCTGCTGCTTCGGGAGCGGTCTCGGCGGCAGCAGCAGCGCTTTCCATAAAGTCGTTCTTGCTGCTTCCGGCGCGCCAACCGGCCACGCCGACCATCAGCAGCCCGGCGCAGGCGGCCACCGAGAGCGCGGGCATCCAGTATACAGGTTTCTTGCGGCGGCGCACGGCGGGGCGGTCGGCCGCCAAGATCAGGTCATCGTCCACCCGGCCGATGGCATCAAATAACTGGCGTTCGTTCATATGGCCACCCCTTTCTTTTGTAAGTATGCGGCCAGCTTGCCGCGGGTGCGGTGCAGCGTCACGCGCACCTTGCTTTCGGTCAGGTGGTAACGCGCTGCAATGTCGGCGGTGGCATCGCAGTACCAGTACCGCCGCAGGAAAATATTGCGGGTCTCCTCGGGCAGGGTGCGCAAAAACTCGCTGATGAGCCGCCCGGTCTCGGTGGCGTCGAAATCGTCCTCCACGCTGCCGGGGGCGGCCACGCACTCGGCCAGTTCATCCAGTGGGGCAAAGGTCTGCCCGCTGCCGCGCTTTTGGGCGGTAGCTTTGTCCAGCCGGTCCAGCGCCAGGTTGCGGGTGATGCGCCCCAGGTAGGGGGCCAGCCGTGCGGGCCGGTTGTCCGGCATACTGTTCCAGGCGGCCAGCCAGGTATCGTTTTCACATTCTTCCACGTCGTGGGCGCTGTGCAGGATATTGTCGGCAATTTTGCGGCAGTACGCGCCGAACTTAGTGGCGGTCTCGGCCAGTGCCTGCTCGTCCCGGGCCCAGTACAGGGCCACGATGGCAGCATCCTCCATGCTTAAACCTCCTTTATACCTTTATATAAGGAAAGCGGGCGGAAATGTTACAGCAAAAGCCTGCTTTTTTGGGCAGGCTTTGGTTTTACAACATGTGTTTTTTGTGCAGCACCCAGGCCGACAGGATGCACAGTGCCAGCGTCAGCCCCAGCACGATGGCGAAACCGGCGGTGGAGTTGGCAAAAGGCATGCCGTCCGCCTGCACGTTCATGCCGTACAGGCCGCTGATGACGGTAGGCACGGCCATCAGCAGGGTGATGCTGGTCAGATATTTCATGGCGTTGTTCAGGCGGTTGTCCAAAATCGAGCTGAACAGCTCCCGCGTACCTTTTATATCGTCGCGGTAGATGCTGGTCATCTCGATGGCCTGGCGGATCTCAACGATAACGTCGTCTAGCAGTTCGCGGTCGTCGGGGTACTGCTCCAGCCGTTTGTAGCGGGTCAGGCGGTCCAGAACCGTGGCGTTGGCCCGTAAGCTGGTGGCAAAGTAGACCAGCGTGGACTCTAAGCCGTGCAATTCCATTAGGTCGCTGTCCTTCAAGTCGCCGGACAGGTTTTTCTCAATGGCCTGGCGGCGGCGGTCAATGAGCCGCAGCTCCTGCTGGTACATCGAGGCCGCACGGTAGAGCAGCTGGTAGACGAACCGCATCTTTTTGCGGGTGGAAAAGCCCTTGACCCGGCAGGCGGTGAAGTCGCCGATAACAGGTGTGTCCACCGAGCAGACCGTGACGATCAGCTCCTGCGTCAGGATGATGCCCAACGGGATGGTGGTGTAGATGCCCTCGCCGGAGTCAGGCACCTTGATGGGAATGTCCACGATGATGAGGGTGTAGCCATCCTCCAGGCTGATACGGGCCGACTCTTCCGGGTCGGTAGCGGCCATCAGGTCGGCAGGCTCTATATCTAAGGTAGAGGCCACCAGGCGGGCCTCGTTTTCATCCGGACTGTTCAGGCAGACCCAGCACCCCTCGCCGATCTCATCAACGCGGGTAAGCTGCTTGTCCTGGGTACGGTAAATCTTCATCATGGCAGTTGACCATCCATACATTATAATAATACCAGTATAAAGCCTGCAAGATAAAAGCGCAAGTATCTTTCTATATGCTGTCCCTCTTACACCACCCATTCTGTAGGGGCTGATGCTAGCATCGGCCCGCTTGGCGCGAACTTCATTTATGGTATGTAGGGGGGGGCGGCGTCCCCGACGCCCCGTGGCGCCCCTAGACTAGAGGGGAGTTGTCCGCGCAGCGGGCTAAGGAGTGGCTACTTTATCAACAAAGTTTCCGGTATAGCCCCCTAAAGGCCCCCTCTGCGAGGGGCTCCCGCGAAGCGAGTGGGGGAGAAAACTTACGGTATAACCCTTTACCCCTACACTTGGTGCCGCATTTGCACAACACCACAATATACACCTTGCCCAAAAGTACAATAAAAACTTTGTCAAAAAAACCGAAAAAAGTGCTTGACAAAGGTCATACACCTTGCTATAATAATCAAGCTGTCTCGAGAGGGGGACAGCCGCTAAAGCTTGTAGCTACGGCTTGTATGGCGATTTTGAAGCCGAAAGGCTTCAAAAAATATCGAAAAAAGTTCTTGACAAAAGAACTTTTATGAGATATAATATACAAGCTGTTACGGAACAAGTGACAGCACAGCAGGACCTTGAAAATTGAACAAAACTGAAACTTGTGGAACCTTGAACGTGGGTTTGGAAACCCACGATAATCAATTCCAAATTTACAAGTAATTCATACAGGACGCAAGCGATTGTGTCTGA
>OLPG01002685.1_pt1 | contig 12106 bp, 9 predicted proteins | sample 1672311 | NCBI WGS metagenome assembly OLPG01 (sample SAMEA3136670, study PRJEB25190) | human gut metagenome | biome: human gut; feature: human-associated habitat; material: faeces | place: Austria | collected 2013
TCGGCGCGTTGCCGAGGGTGAAGCCGTTGGCGAGCATATCCCAGTAGTTCGGCAGAGAGCAGTTGGATTGTGCGGTGAACGGCGAGTAATCGGCGTCGTGGAAGTGGATGTCACCCTTCATATGGGCGTTGGAGACCGCATCCGGCAGCATGGAGAAGGCGGACGCCTTGGACACCGCGCCCGCCAGCAGATCGCGCTGGGTGGAGTAGACGTTGGAATCCTTGTTGGCGTTCTCGCGCACCAGAGCCTCGTCACGGTTCACCAGACGCTTGACGGCTTCGTTGATGTCGGTGGCCTTGGCACGTTCGATGTCTTTGTTCAGACGGTAGTTGGTGTACGTGCGCGCCACATCATACAGGTGATCTTCGATCAGGCCGTGTTCAACGAGATTCTGGATGTCTTCGATCTTGGCGGGACCGTTGTAACGATCCTTGATTTCGGCTTCGACCTGATTGGCGATGTCACGGATCAGCTGCTCCTCCTGCGGCCCAATCTTCTTATCAAGGTCAGCGAAGGCTGACTTCACCGCGCTGATGATGTTGATCGGATCGAAGTCGACCACACGACCGTCGCGCTTCTCGACGAGCACCTTACCGGTTCCCGTTTTAACGGTTGCGGAGACGGCATTCAGAGCCTGCGTTTCCATTCATCATCCTTTCCGGGTCGGACCCCATCCGACCAGGTTTTCATGCTTTGTTTCGCATGCCATACGTTTTCTACGTCCATAGACTCTACGCCATAGCCAGCACTAAATGTAGTAGCGGCACGCCGACAGTAAGACTATATATTCCATTTTTGGCTTGATTCCGCCATTCCTTAACCCGTGTGACAAAGGTAACGATTTTGCCACGGAGTGTCGCCCGAGTGTCGATTTGACGCAGGCACCGAAGAGGGACTATACAAGGCGGGGTACCCTCACACGATTCGAACATGTGTTTCATTTGTCCGCAAGATGATGGAATCTTGAACTATGACTTGGAACCAGGATTATACACCCCCGGCAGCGCAGCCGAACAGCAAACCGCTGCCGCGACTGGCCGGCGAAACCACCGCTGACAACCCCTGGCCGGTAAGTCTGCTCAGCGAGAAATTCCATATGGCCGTTGAACGGTGGCCATCGGTTTGGGTGGCCGGGCAGATCACACAGATCAATACCAGACGTCAGGGCAGTGCCTACATCACGTTGCGCGATGATTATCAGGACATTGCGTTGGAGGTCAACGGTTTCGGACAGTTCGCCGCAGCCGCCACGCCTTTTGTGCAGGGCGATCGTGTCATCATCCACGGCAAACCGAATCTGTGGATGAAACGCACCTCCCTGTCTTTACGCGGTGACGCCATCATCGCCGCAGGCGCGGGCGGCAGCCTGAAAGCCATGATCGACGAATTACGCAAGAAGCTTAAAGGCGAAGGATTGTTCGACGCCGACCGCAAGCAGCCACTACCAGAGTTTCCGCATTGCATCGGTCTGATTTGCGCTCCGCAGGCTCGCGCCGAAGGCGATGTCATCACCAATGTGAGATTGCGTTGGCCTGTCGTTGACTTCAAAGTAACGCATGTGCATGTGCAAGGCGAGCAGTGCCCTTCCGATGTGATCAAGGCGATCGCGCAGATGGACGCAGATCCCGACGTCGATGTAATCATCGTGGCCCGTGGCGGCGGTGCCTTCGAGGATCTGATCGGATTTTCCGACGAAGGCGTGGTACGTGCCGCGGCAGCCGCTCATACGCCTCTGATTTCCGCGATCGGTCATGAAGATGATTGGACATTGCTTGATTTGGTCGCCGACTTGCGCGCATCCACTCCAACGGATGCGGCAAAGAAAGTCGTGCCAGACGTTCGCGAGCAGATGCAACTCATCAATGTGAATATCGAACGCATGCGCATGCGCATCGACGCCACCGTCAACAATGAAACAAGACTGATCGAAGGCTATGCGAACCGTCCAAGCCTCACGCAGCCGCTCACCATGCTGGAACCGCATCAACGTCTCATCGACGACGCAAGAACCCGCATGAGAATCGGCCTGACACGTATTCTTGACGATGCAAGTCTCACCATCGAAAAAGCGCACGCCTCACTGACTGCGCTCAGCCCGCAATCCACCCTCAACCGAGGCTATGCCGTGGTGCAGGGAGCGGACGGTCACGTAATCGACGATGCGAGCTCCGTGAACACCGGCGACCAGCTCACCATGACATTGAAGCACGGCGTGATCGTGTCCGAAGTCACCACCGTAACGAAGGAGTAACAATGACCAACGAAACCACCCCCGCATCCAGCCTGACCGACAAGGAACGCGAAGCCATCGCACAAATGCCTTATGAAGAGGCTCGAGATCAGCTTATTCAGGCCGTGCAGGCACTTGAAGCCGGCGGACTCAACCTTGACCAATCCATGCGCCAGTGGGAGCTTGGCGAAGCCCTCGCCAAGCGCGCCCAAAGTCTGCTCGGCGAAGTGCGTGCCAAGCTTGACGCAGCACAAGCGGAACAAGCCACTGCGGCCAATACCGCTGGAACGCAAGACAATCTGGCCTGAAAATACCGCCAATGCATCGTTTTCCATGACTGTGCGCCACACGTTTTACAAGGCGTTACATGGCGTACAGTCATACCGAAATTTCAGATTTCTTCGTTTCGGCACCACACTCGTCCGGAATGTGTGTAGAATGAAGATTCGTTGCCTCAGTAGCTCAGTGGATAGAGCACTTCTCTCCTAAAGAAGGTGTCGTAGGTTCGATTCCTATCTGGGGCACTTTATTTTATGTGGATACGCAGCCGATACGTAACTGCGCTAACACTCTTCTCACACGTCGAATTGCACGGTTGCCAGCAACGCCTTGTGATCACTTCCATCGATTTTCAACGATTTGACCCGACCGGCCAACATGCCGGAATCCAATACGATATGGTCAATGCCCGCAAACGTTGGCACATAATCGATATTCGCAGGCCACGTGAACACCAATCCCCCAGCCGCCTGCTTGGCCGCATCCGTAAACCGTGTTCCCAAGAAATTACGGAACGGCGTATGATCGTCGGTCGCATTGAAATCACCCATGAACACGTACCTGCGAGACGTATCATATCGAAGCCGTCCAAGCTCATCCAACGAACGCTTCCACTGTTGCCAATACCCATCGGTCGGAGACGTGGTATGCACTGAAACGAAACGAATCTGCGTCTGACCATCATTGAACGCAACCGTGGCCCCTGGCATGAACGACGCGCTCGAATCAACATCATCATCAGCCGGATCACCAAGCGGGCTTGCCGACCACAAACCATTGCCATACACGCCGTCTGAACTTGCCACCTGCGCATACGGCAGCAAATCGCCAATACCAGCCTTGTTCAACTCATCCACGAAAGCATCGGTCGTTTCCTGCAATGCCAACACTTCCACGCGCTCGCTACGCACCACATCAACGATTTCCTGAGCGTCGGCACGCCCTTTAAATACGTTGCACGTCATCAAACGGGCGTAATCATCCTGCGTATTGGCGGACGCTCCTGAAACCGCCGCGATCGCAGCACGCGGAAGCTTCGTCTCATTGTAGAAAAACGGATACTGCCACCATACTTGCAAAGCGATCGCTGCAATCGCAAGCAATACCGACATTGTTCGTTTCGAGACAATACCGCAAACCAACGCGATTACTGCAAGAATCGCAAACCAAGGTACCAATGAAACGATAATGGGAACATACGGCCACGCTTGAATCTCAGCAGGCAGTATGTGCGAAACCGTGCCCAGCAAAGCCGCGATCGACAGAATACCAGCCAGAAAACCGCATATGACATTACGCACACGATGCGACTTAGCTTTCTTCAACGTGCGAATAGGCTTAACAGCCTTCGCCTGCGCTGTACGCGGTTTTGCTGGCGCACCCGACCGTGCCATACTTCCTCCAATATGGGCATTGCGTTCAAACAGTCGTCAAGGCCAAGCCCATGGACGAACGCCATCGATGATAATGCGTTTTTGGTAGCACCGTGCTCATGAGCGCTCTCTCGTAACAGCATCTCCAAAACCGACGGCATTGTTCTGTTGGTGGTTTTCGCTGCCTGAGCGCCGCAATCAGCGATCACCGGATTCGCCTTCACACATAATTGGACTTGTACGAATCGCATAATGAAAAATCCCGAGGAGCGACGCTCAACTCGGGATTCAAAAAGTTTAAGTGCGGCGACGTGCTACTCTCCCACACCCTCTCGAGTGCAGTACCATCGCCGTGCTAGGCCTTAGCTTCCGGGTTCGGAATGGGACCGGGCGTCTCACCTAGGCTCTGATCACCGCAAGATGAAATAATACGCACACATGCCTCAATCACCAAATCACGGCGTGTCGCAGATTGCAATCGTCTATCGCAGCCGCACGGCATGGCGCACGGGCCCTTCCGGCGTACGCTTGCGCCGATACGCCATCCCACTTGCGTCGCGGATGTCGGATCGGTGGTGGCGGCACGCGTGCAGTCGACGCCGTTGGCCGCGCAGGAGGCGAATTTGGGTGTTCCCCGACCGTCGACCGGATCGCCGCAACCGGCTTTGACCAAAGAGGCGACTTGCACACTGGAGGTGACGGGCTTGACGAACGATCCGCCGATACCGGTTCCCGCGGTGGCCGAAAAATGCATTCTTTTACTCAATATATGAAGACATCATCCACGCGCAGTTTTATAGATTCCCACCAGTCACATACCGACGCGCCGTTATCAAAATTTGCGGCTCTTGCGACTACTGTTGCCCCAATAACCGATATGAAAGCACGAAAGAAGGCCAGCAATGACGATCGCCTCCTGCGGTTCCGTTTCCGCACTCACATTGGGTCTGCCGAACTCCTCTGCGGTTCCCGCAGAAAAGGCAACGTTGCCGAAAGGCCTGTTCGTGGCGAGAATACCGGTTTCAGCCAAAACAAAACAACGATTGGCGAACGACATCGAGACGATCACCATGTTATCTCTGCTGCGGCCAAGCAATACACGGCTTGCCGTCGGAACACGCATTCCGGAAGTACTGGCAATCGGATTGCGCCTGCATGCCAAGAACGCTGCCATACCGACGGATATCGTCGAGCTGATTGCCATGCAACGCAAGTCGGGAATCGTATTCGTATGTGTGCGCGACGCCGACTTCGAAGGTACGAAGCGGCAGGAGTGCGCGTTCGCCGTGCGACGCGCGCTGCCGGGACGCGCCGGCCACACACCCACATTCAAAGTGTTCGTCTCAGATTGGAAACCGGCCGGCGAAGCGATGCTGGACATCGGCGATCCTGCGGTCGATTCCATCGACGCGCTGTGGGAGTCGTTGTGCTCGCAGGTGATGCTCGGCAGCACCTCTCCCACGGCACTGGACGCGCGCATGACACGGCGTATGCAGGCCGCACAGCTTGCCGAGCAGATCGATAAGCTCACGCGCGATCACCAACGGGCAAAGAATCCCGAACAGCGCAACGAAATCTTCACCAAGCTGCACAAGGCGAAGAACCAGTTGGAGGAACTGAGGAAGCTGGAAGCCTAGGAACCGCTAGAAACCAAGGCGCGTGCGGCCAAACTGGTCGAGCCAGCGCAGAATAGCCCCTTCCCGCAACGCCCATGGGCAGATTTCCACTTCCTTGACGTCAAGCGCCTTCATGATCTCGTCGATCACCAAGCCGCCACCGACGATCTGATACGTGCGCTCCGGCGTGACGCCCGGCAATGCGGTACGCTGGTCCGGCGAGATGGCCGCAAGACGGGGAAGCCAATCCTCAAGCTGGTCAATCGTCATGATCGAAGTGTCCACGCGGCCGGGCTGACGCACCACGGCACCGGCGAGACGAGCCAGGGAACGAATGGTCTTCGATGTGCCGACGGCATGCATCGGGTGCTTCGATTTCGGGAACGCCTCGACCATCGGCTCAAGAATCTTACGAATGTTTCTGCGCGCGTCTTCCAAATCCCTATCATTCGCAATACCGTTTTCCGGTAGGAATTCACGGGTCACACGACCGGCACCTGCCGGCACGGACAGCGCCACTGTGGGATCCTCATCCGAACCCATGGCCACCTCGAGAGAACCACCACCGATATCGATGACCAGCAGCCGACCGGCATCCCAACCATACCAGCGGCGAGCTGCAAGGAAGGTGAGTCTGGCCTCATCCACACCGGACAGCACCGTGACCGGCTGGCCGACGACGTTTTCGATTCGTTTGAGGATCCTGCTGCCATTCGGAGCCTCACGCAATGCGGATGTGGCCAGCACGAGCAGTTGGGTAATCTCATATTCTTTGACCAGCCCCATGGCCTTTTCCACAGCTGCGACCACAGCTTCGACTCCGGCCTTTTTGATTGTGCCATCGGCCTTGAGATATTGCATCAATCGAACAGTGCTTTTCGTGCTGGCCTCAGGTTCCGGACGGGCGCCAGGCGCCGCATCTACGATGAGCATGTGAACGGTATTGGATCCAATGTCAAGCACGCCAAGACGAGTGACATGCGAATGTAAACTAACCATGCTTTCAAGCATAGTGACATCGCACTCCCCCTTTCACCTGACATTACATTGACAACCTTTGCAAATATTCGAGTGGCCATCCTATTCACCCAGGATGGCCACGCAACATTCACAGCGCCGACAACGATTGCAAAGCGCTCACAAACATCATCCGTGCAGTTCGGCTACGAAATCTCCGATTCGCCTCAGACCCTCACGAAGCGCCTCACGGGAGGCCGCATACGAAAGCCGCACATGGGTGTCGGCAGTGGCCTCGCCGAAATCACGGCCCGGCGTCAACGCCACGTGCGCTTCCTTTAACGCACGTTCGCAGAACGTCCACGCGTCGAGACCGGTGCCGGAAATGTTGAAGTACGCGTAGAACGCGCCATTCGGCTCAACCTCCAACGGCAGACCGATTTCAGCCAATCCGTCGACCACAATACGGCGACGTTCCAGCAGCTCCTGACGGCGTTCCTCGCACACGGCCAACGTTTCCGGAGTGAAGCACGCGAGCGCCGCATGCTGGGTCGGCGTGTGCGCGCACAGGAAGAAGTTGGTGGCGAGATCGTCCATGGCTTCAAGCGCGTATTCAGGCACGACCATCCAGCCGAGGCGCCAGCCGGTCATACCAAAGAACTTGGAGAAGCTGGAGCATACGATGGCGTCCGGATCGCAGGCAAGCACGGATTTCACGTCGGAGCCGTCCGGTTCGCGGTCGGCCAGATCGAGATAGGTTTCGTCAACGATGCGCCATGCACCGCGTTCTTTCGCCAAGTCGCACACGGATTTCAGAGTGTCGAAGGCGATGGTGGTACCGGTCGGGTTCGATGGCGAGGTGATCATCACCGCTTTGGTGCGATCCGACCAGTATTCGCGGCACAGTTCCGGTGTGAGATGGAATCGGGTGGCCGCAGAGGTCGGCACGTCCACGACTTTGCCGCCGAACGCGCGGACCAGCTCACGATTGCACGGGTACGACGGGTCGGCGATCAGCACCTCGTCACCCTCGTTCACCGTCAATGCGGCAGCAAGCAGCAGTGCCGTGGAACCTCCGGCCGTGATTGCAATACGTTTCGGATCGACGTCCACATAGTGGCGTTCCTTGTAGAAATCGGAAATCGCCTGACGTAATTCCGGCAAGCCCATTGCAGCGGTATATGGCAATGGACGGCCATCATACTGTTCGCGCATTGCATCACGCACTGCGGGCGGAGCACCGAAATCCGGCTCCCCCAAGCTCAACTTGACCACATCGATGCCTGCGGCGATCATCTCGTCGGCCATCGCACCAAACACCATGGCACGGAACGGATTAGCAATCTGGGCGCGGTGCGACATCTGTGGCAGCGCGCTGTTCTCAGCATTTCCCATAGTTCGTTTGTATTCTTCAGACGCGACAAATCGCGAACACCGTCTCACTGCCGTTACACCTCGTTTCGAAAACAGAAAATCACATGTCACGTAAAGCTGGAATCACGCGCATCATGCGCCAGCGGTAAGAGTCACGATTCGACGATTTCGCAGTACAGTCTCTCCAACCGTTTCTCACGCACTTTTTTGGCGAGCTCACATTCCCACACCACAATCACTTTCCAGCCCATCGCTTCAAGTTCGGCATGCTGTCTGACATCTCGTTCATGGTTGCGCAGCAGTTTCGCACTCCAGAATTCCACATTCGATTTCGGTACACGTGTGGCTTTCGGGCAGTTTTCATGCATATGCCAGAAACATCCGTTGATGAACACCATCGTGCGGTATTTCGGCAACACCACATCGGGATGCCCCGGATACCGCTTGTCGTTTTTACGGAATCGTAGGCCTTTCGAAAAAAGAAAACTGCGTACCATCATTTCGATGGATGTGTCTTTGCCTCGGATATGCGACATGATGTAGCTTCTCGTACCACGCTCGTATTTCTCTATTTTTGCGGATTTCCGAGGTTTTCCGGTCTTCTTAACGTGTTCCTGCGCTGCCACAGCACACCATTATGGCAAGATCCGGCAAAATACGGCAAATCGGAAAAACATCCGGACAAATGCGAGGCAAGTGTGATACGGATCAACGCGCGTTGCAATCACGCATGGCGTACGCTGGAACTTGCAACGCAGCAATATAAATGAATAACACTATTCAGACAGTTTACGAAAGATGGGGTTTTGATATGGCTCGTATTCGTGTCGCGATTCTCGGCGCAGGCCGGATCGCACAACATATGGCTGACACGTTGGTGAAAATGGCCGCGGACAGCCGTTATGCGGATTTGGTTGAACCGTATGCTGTCGCCGCACGAGATGCGGGGCGTGCGGCTGATTTCGCCACGAAATACGGCTTTCCGGTTTCATACGGTTCATATGAGGAACTTGTGTCCGATCCGAACGTGGACTTGGTGTACATCGCTACGCCGCACAATCTGCATGCGGAACAGGCGATATTGTGCATGAAAGCCGGCAAGGGTGTGCTGGTGGAGAAAGCGTTCGGCGCGAATGCGGCACAGACCCGTGAAATGTTAGCCGTTGCAAAAGAAACCGGCATGCTGTGCGCAGAAGCGATTTGGACGCGATACATGCCATCGCGCGGCATGATCGACGACATCATCGCTTCCGGCATCATCGGCGATGTGCAGGCTATCGACGCGAATCTGTGTTACCCCACCACCGCGAAGGCGCGAATCACTGATCCCGCGCTTGCCGGTGGCGCATTGTTGGATGTTGGTGTATATCCAATCAATTTCATCGACATGATCATGCATAATGCACCAATCGCTCGCATTGAATCGTCGATGCGGCCATACGAAACCGGTGTGGATGCGCATAATTCCATGACGTTCTATTACGAGAACGGTGTAATGGCGACCGCGCAAAGTTCGATTCTATGCCATAGCGACCGCATGGGATCCGTATGGGGAACCGATGGTTATATGGTGTGCCAGAACATTAATAATGTTGAGGCGATTGACGTGTATGACGGCAATCATACGATTGTTGCACATTACGATGTTCCCGCCCAGCTCACCGGCTACGAATATGAAGTGGCGTCGGCCGCAAAGGCTCTGCTTGAAGGACATACCGAATGCGCGGAGATGCCGCATGCCGATACGATGCGCATTATGGAACTCATGGATTCCCTACGACGCGACTGGAACCTCACCTACCCCTTCGAACGTTGAGCTCCAATATTAGTTTCAGCGTCGGTGGATTGCGATTCCGTTCAAGCAGCCGACGCTGAAGCATTCATTGGCAGCACATATAATTTCTCCTTGCACTGGTTGAGGAGGAGCATTATGGGATTGCTGAGCAAGTTCATGAACGCACTTGGTGGAGAACCGCCTGTCTCCAAACCGGCGACTCAGCCCGTCCTCAGGACCGCGCAGCAAAACGTTCCCAAGCCCACGCAACAGCAGACGACGCAACACAAGTCCACCGCACAATCACGTCAAGCGCAACAGCCTACGCAGCCATCCCAATCATCACAATTGGCGCGATCGTCATACCGCGCGCAAACACAAACCACAGCTCGCAATACTTCCGTCACAACGAATCGTTCGCGAGCGCAATCTCATGCCAATTCACAACCGGCGCAGAAGCTTATGCCGCAACCGTTGCTTCCCGCCGATCAGATTGAGCGGACGCAGAATATCATCGGCAAAATCGAAAAGCACGATTTGAGCGACGAGCAAATCAGTGCAATCGCAGGAGCGGGCCACAATACCCTCGTGCTCGCGGGCGCGGGAACAGGCAAAACCACCACCATCATCGGATATATCGCATGGCTGCTCGCCACGAAGCGTGCCGCCCCTGAAGAAATTCTCGTACTGTCGTTCACCAAGGCGTCCGCGGGCGACATGTCGCAACGTATCATGGCAAGCACCGGCAAAACGATCCGCGCATGCACGTTCCACAGTCTCGGCTTGGAAATCTGCCGCGCGGCCACCATCGCCAACCGTCCCATCATCGACGGGCACACGTCGAACACGGTGGTCCGCAACACATTCGAGCAACTGCTTTCGAAAAACATCGGCTACCGTCTGCTGGCATTCAAACTCATGTCGAAGGAACTGCTCGGCAAATACGGCAAAGCCGCGAAAAGCGAGGATTTCCAGCTGCCGACGGATGATTACGGCTTCAACCAGTACAAGCAGAATCTCATCGAAAACGCGCAGACCATCATCCAGCATATGCGCCAGAACAGCATCGGTATCGACGGTATGCGCGAGCTCAACGAACGCAGCGGCGGCAAAAACGTCGGCCGCAATCGCGAGATGTTGCAACTCATCGAGCCCCTCTACAACGCGTACATCAGCAATTTCCGCACGACGCATGGCATTGATTTTCCCGGCATGATCACCGACGCCATCCGCTGCATACAGCGCGGTGCCTACCGTCACCCATACAAGTACGTGCTCATCGACGAATACCAGGACATGTCGCGACCGCGCTACGAACTGATCCGCGCATTGCGCGAGCAGAGCGATTTCACGCTGTTCTGCGTGGGCGACGACTGGCAGTCAATCTACCGTTTCGCCGGCAGCGACATTCATCTCATCCTTGATTTCGCCGAAATTTGGCGCACTTGGGGCCCGACGCGCATGTTCCAGATCACCACCACGCGACGATTCCGACAGAGTCTCATCGACGCGAGCGGCGCGTTCGTCATGCAGGACAAAAGCCTGTATGTCAAGCATTTGCACAATCCATCCGATAAGAAGGATTATTCGCTGAAGGCGCTTGGCGGCGCCACGCAGGAGGAGCGCTTCGACGCGATCATTGAGCAGTTACGCAAGCTGCCGAAAACCGCGTCGGTACTTATGCTGGGACGTTACAAAAGCGATCTGAATCTGCTGTCACGCAACGATCGCGACGGATTGTTCCAGATTGACGAGCACACTGGCGGCATTGTGTTCCTTGAGAAGCCAAAGATGGATATCGAGTTCATGACCGCGCATAAATCCAAGGGTCTGCAACGCGACTTCGTTTTTCTGCTGTGCTGTTCCGGCGGTTTGAAAGGCTTCCCGAGCGCGATTCCCGAAGAGCCGCTGCTCGGTCTGCTGCTGCCGGAAGTGGAACGGATGCCGCATGCGGAGGAACGTCGCCTATTTTATGTGGCGATGACGCGCTGCAGGAAGAAACTGTTTTTCGTGGTCGACCAGTCGCGTCCATCGCGGTTTATGTACGAATTGCATGACAGGATCTGCCCGAACATCTTCCGTGGCGTGAAGTTGCCTCCGCAGTGCCCGAATTGCGGAGAAGCCTTGCGATTGCGGCATGTCGGCTCCGACCCGTCGCGCAAGTTCTACGGTTGCACCGGTTTTCCAAATTGCCGGTTCACGCAGCAGTGCAAGTAGGAGTGACGACAATTCCAGCGAAATCATGCCCCTCTTTCGAAATACGACATGTTTTATGGCCATGTGGTCGTTTTCGCCAACCCGATACCCCCTGTCGTTTTTGTCCTAGTTTCGCACCCCTCTTCCTTGAGACGCGTTGTATCCTGGATCTGATTCACCAATCAGGAGAAAGCCATGACAGTAGTTGACCAGCCCCGCCAGCGATCCTCGCATCAAACGCCGAAACGCATCTTGACACTCCCGTGGTTGAAACCACGGGATTCCTGCGAACTGGGCTTGCTTGGAT
>OLPG01002710.1_pt1 | contig 12016 bp, 9 predicted proteins | sample 1672311 | NCBI WGS metagenome assembly OLPG01 (sample SAMEA3136670, study PRJEB25190) | human gut metagenome | biome: human gut; feature: human-associated habitat; material: faeces | place: Austria | collected 2013
AAAACTTCCCCGGCGGGCGGCGGTTTATTGTGCGTAAATAGAATTTATTTGCTGATCCTGTCGATTGCGGCCAACTCGTCGGACGTGAACGTCGTGTGCTCCACGGCCTTGATGTTGTCCAGAATCTGCTGCGTTTTGGAGGCACCGATCAGAACCGTTGTGACCTCGTCGTGGTGCAGCAGCCAGGCAAGGGCCATCTCGGCCAGGGTCTGACCGCGCTGCCGGGCAAGGTCGTTCAGGGCGCTGATCTGCGCAAGGCGCTCCGGCGTGATGTCCTTCTCCTTCAAGAACCGCCCGTCGGTGTGGACGCGGCTGTCGGCGGGGATGCCGTGCAGATAGCGGTCCGTCAAAAGCCCCTGCGCCAGCGGGCTGAAGGTGATGATGCCCTTGTGCAGCTTCGCGGCGGTATCCTTTAACCCGTTGTGCTCAATCGTGCGGTCAAAGATCGAATACCGGTTCTGGTTGATGACGAACGGTACATGCAGCTCGTCCAGAATGGCCGCGGCCTTTTCCAGCGTCGGGCCGTCGTAGTTGGACAGACCGGCGTACAGCGCCTTGCCGCTGCGCACGGCCTGCGCCAGTGCGCCCATCGTCTCCTCCAGTGGGGTGTTGGGGTCCATGCGGTGGTGGTAGAAAATATCTACATAGTCCAGCCCCATGCGCTGCAGGCTCCGGTCCAGGCTGGCCAGCAGATACTTGCGGCTGCCCCAGTCGCCGTAGGGGCCGTCCCACATCAGGTAACCGGCCTTGGTGGAGATGATCAGCTCGTCGCGGTAGACGCCGAGGTCGTCCCGCAGAATTTTACCAAAATTCCGCTCGGCAGCGCCCGGCTCGGGGCCGTAGTTGTTGGCAAGGTCAAAGTGGGTGATGCCGTGGTCAAACGCCGTGCGGCAGAGCGCGCGCATATTCTCATACGGGGCGGTGTCACCGAAATTATGCCACAGTCCCAGCGAGACTGCGGGCAGCATAAGGCCGCTGGCCCCGCAGCGGCGGTAGGGGATGACCTGATAGCGGTTTTGTGCGGCTTGGTACATGGGGAAACCCTCCTTTGTTTTTCTTTCATTATAATATCCGCGGCGGGTGCAGACAATGTGAAAGCTGCACAAAAAGCAGCATCAAAATTCGACACTTGACATAAATCCGATTTCGGACTATAATAGAATCCGAAATCGGATTTTAAAGAGGAAAGAAAATGGAAGAAAAGGAATCCCAGGCCCGCGCCCTGCTGGACAAAACGAACCGCCAGTTCAATGAGTGCAACGCCCTGTACCACGCGGCGGCGCAGCGGTGCGGCCTGTCGGACGCAGCGTTCTGGACGCTGTATGCGCTGGTGACGTCGTGCGAGCCGCTGACCCAGAACCGCATTGCGGCGGACTGGGGCATCCCCAAGCAGACGCTGAACTCCGCCGTGGCGGCCATGGTCAAAAAGGGCCTGCTGGCGCTTTGCCCGGGAAAAGGAGCCCACAGCGGAAAGATCGTGACCCTGACCGCCGAGGGCCGTGCGCTGGCCGAGCGCACTGTCGTGCCGGTCATCGCCGCCGAGGAAAAGGCCATCCGCGCCTTTGGCCTTGCAAGCGCCGAGGAAATGCACCGTCTGGCGCAGCGGCATCTGGAATGCCTGCAGCGGGAGTTTGAAACGATAAGCGCCTTCCCCTGAGGGGGAAGGTGGCCGAGGCCCCGCCCGAGGCCGGATGAGGGTGAACCTGCCGGAATTTCCCGCTAAAGGGATATAACGGCAAACTTTGCCCTCATCAGTCGCCTTCGGCGACAGCTTCAGTCTCCGCGCTAAGAGCCGCCTCCGGCGGTTGCGCTTCTACACGCGCCTGCGGGCGCAGCCCCGCGGGGGAAGCCTTTGAAAACGCGCAAAAACAGGAGCATTTATGTCAAAATCAAACCAGATCCAGCTGTCCGACCACTTTACCACGGGGCGGCTGCTGAAATTCACGGCGTCGCCCATTATCATGATGATCTTCACGTCGATCTACACGATTGTGGACGGCTTCTTTGTCTCGAACTGCGCGGGCAAAACGGCGTTCACGGCGTTGAACCTCATTTACCCCTATATCCAGATGCTGGGCTGCCTCGGCTTTATGATCGGCACGGGCGGCAGTGCGCTGGTCGCCATGACGCTGGGCATGGGCGATGAGAAGCGCGCAAACCAGCTGTTCAGTATGCTGGCCGTTGCGACTGTGGGCATCGGCGCGATTTTCAGCGCCATCGGCCTGGCACTGCTGCGGCCCGTGGCGCTGCTGCTGGGCGCAACGCCCGAGCTGCTGCCCAGCTGTCTGCTGTATGGCCGCATTTTGCTGACATTCCAAACGGCGTTCATGCTGCAATATCTGTTCCAGAGCTTCTTTATTGCCGCGGAAAAGCCCAAGCTGGGCCTGTTCTTCACGGTGGCGGCAGGCGTGACCAACATGGTGCTGGACTCCGTGCTCGTCGGCGTGGCGGGTCTTGGGCTGGCCGGTGCGGCGTCGGCAACGGTCATCAGCCAGATGGTCGGCGGTGTGGCGCCCGTTTTCTACTTTGCTAAGCGCCGTCCCGGCTGCCGCCTGTATTTCACAAAGCCGCTGTTCAGCCTGCGGGAGCTGTTCAAAGCCTGCACCAACGGCATCAGCGAGCTGATGACGAATATCTCGATGTCGCTGGTCGGTGCGCTGTACAACATGCAGCTGCTCAAGCTGTTCGGCGCGGACGGCGTTGCGGCCTACGGCGTGCTTATGTATGTGGGCTTTGTGTTCGCGGCGGTGTTCATCGGCTATTCTCAGGGCACAGCGCCCATTGTCAGCTACCACTTTGGCGCGGACAATAAGGACGAACTGAAAAACCTGCTGCGCAAAAGTGCGGGCATCATTGCGGTGGCCGGTGTGGCGATGCTGACTTCCAGTGAGCTGCTGGCCGAGCCGCTGGCCAAAATCTTCGTCGGCTACGATGCGGGGCTGCTGGCGCTGACGACCCACGGTATGAAGCTGTACTGCATCAGTTTTATCCTGTCAGGCTTCAACATCTTCGGCTCGGCGTTCTTCACGGCGCTGAACAACGGCACAGTGTCGGCGGCCATCTCCTTCCTGCGCACGCTGCTGTTCCAGGTCGTGTCCATCCTGACCCTGCCCCTTATCATCGGCGTGGACGGCATCTGGCTTGCGGTAGTTGCCGCCGAGGCCATGGCGCTGGTATGCACCGGAGGGTTTGTTGTGAGGGGAAGAAAGAAGTATGGGTATCTGTAAATAAAAAAGAGGGCGCGAAAGCGTCCTCTCAGACTGTCGAAAAAGGTGTGCTCACCCCTTGGCCCCCTCTGCGAGGGGGCTCCGCCCGCAGGCGGTGGGGGAGAGAACTGTACGGCTGTCCGAAATATTTCGGGCTATGGCAAGGTTCTCTCCCTCCGCCCCTTCGGGGCACCTCCCTCGCAGAGGGAGGTTTTTCGACACGCTGAGAGGGCGCGAAAGCGTCCTCTTTTTTGCGTCTCTAAGGCTTCCCCCTCGGGGCTGCCGCCCGCAGGCGGCTGATGAGGGCAGAGCTTGCCATTGCATCTCGTGAATGGGTAATTGCGGCACACTCGCCCCTCATCCGGCCTCGGGCGGGGCCTCGGCCACCTTCCCCCGCGGGGGAAGGCAACCTTGCTTATTCCTCCTCCTCATCCTCCAAAATCTCCTGCGCGACCTCGCCGCGGCTCATGCGGGTGTCCATGGCGCGCTTTTCGATCAGGCGGTGGGCGTCGGTCTCGGTGTAGCCTTTTTTCTCAATCAAATAGCACTTTGCGCGGTCCACCAGCCGCAGCTGGGCGATTTTGTCCAGCAGCTTTGCGTTCTCGGTCCGCAGCACGGCCAGGCGCTTGTAGCTGCTGGCCGCGATCTGCACGGCCTGCCGGAACTGTGCGCCGGTGAACGGCTTGGCCAGCACAAGCACGCCGAAATCCTGCAGTTTATCCGCGATCTGCTCCGCGGTGCCGGTCTTGGCCAGAAGGATGACGCCTGCGTCGGTCTTTTCCACGGCGTCGGTGCCCAGCTCGTGGCCGAACTCATCGGGCAGGGGCGTGTTGATGATGACGACCTCAAAGTCGTTGGTATCCATGCGGCGGCGCGCTTCGCCGCCGCTGGCGACAATCGTGGGGCGGGTATAGCCCAGCTCTCCGATATGCCGCGCCAGATATTCATTGGCGTTATTCCCCGCTGAAACGATCAGGGCTTTTGCCATAGGCTGCCCTCCCTTCCTGATAATTTACGATGAAGCTTTCGGACAGGCCGTAGGGCGGGGCGCCCCCACCCCGCCGTGGGCGTGTGCCGCACGGAAAAGTTTTCTCTCCGGGCACACGGGCACGGCGGCCTGAGGGCAGGCCGCCCTACGTACTCCCGTAAAATCAAATGATCAGGAAGCTGTGCGCTCTTTCCCAGCTCTCGGTGTCGGGGGCACCCTCGGCGTCGTGGCAGAGCTGGGTCTGGTACTCAAAGTACTTGTTCATCAGGGCAACGGGCAGCTCGCGGCTGATAAACTCACTCTGCCCGGCCACGGTGATGGCCTCGCGCAGGGTGCGGGGCAGGCTGTCCAGACCCGCCGCGGCGCTGGGATGGAACAGGTTGCGGTTCACGGCCTCGGGCAGGGGCAGGCTGTGCTCGATGCCGTCGAGACCGGCGGCCAGGATCAGGCCGATGACCAGATACGGGTTGCCCGCGGGGTCGGGCCCGCGCAGCTCAACGCGGCAGTACTCGCCGTGGGCGCTGGGCAGACGCACGAGCTGGCTGCGGTTCTGGCGGCTCCAGCTCACGTACAGCGGGGCCTCGTTTGCGCCCAGCCGCGCGTAGGAGTTGGGCACAGGGTTGCAGAACGCCGTCAGCTCCCGCGCGTGGGCCAGGATGCCCGCCACAAAATGTCCGGCCTCGCTGTCGGGCGTAAAGGCACCGTCAAACAGGTTCTTGCCGTCCCGCAGCAGCGAGACATTGACATGCAGACCGCTGCCCGGCTGGTTGGCCAAAGGCTTGGGCATGAAGCTGGCAAACAGACCGTTGCGGGCCGCAATGGCCTTGACGGTGCTCTTGAAGGTGTTCAGATTGTCGGCGGATTTCAGCGCCGTCGTGTAGCGGAAGCAGACCTCGTTCTGGCCGTGGCCGCTCTCGTGGTGGCTGTGCTCGGGGTGCAGGCCCATTTCCTCAATGGCAAAGCAGATCTCCCGGCGGATGTTCTCGCCCTTGTCCAGCGGCGGGATGTCAAAATAGCCGCCTATGTCCAGCGGAATGCGGGTCGGGCTGCCGTGCTCGTCTGTCTCAAACAGGTAGAACTCGCACTCGCAGCCGACGTTGCAGACAAGGCCCATGGCGCGGGCACGCTTGATGACGGATTGCAGGTAGCCGCGGCAGTTGCCCTCAAACGGCTTGCCGTTGGGCAGGGTGATGTCGCAGTACATGCGGATGACGCGGCCCTCGGTGGGGCGCCACGGCAGCACGGTGGCGGTGTCCGGGTCCGGCCAGAGCACAAGGTCGCTCTCCTCGACGTTCATGAACCCGGCGATGGACGACCCGTCGAAGCTGACACCCTCGGCAAAGGCGCGGGGCAGCTCACTGGCAAAAAGCGAAACGTTTTTCTGGTTGCCGAAAATATCGCAGAATGTCAATTTTGCGAACTTAACATCGTTGTCCTCAACAAAATTGAGAATGTCCTGTGCGGTGCGTTTCATAGGAACCTCCTGTAAAAGCCTTCCCCCAAAGGGGAAGCCACAGATACTCGAAAGGCCCACCTTGAGCGGGCGGGCCTTTCGAGCTGGTGTAAGAAATAGGAAAAGGAGAATGGCGATTGTAAAAGGGTGTAACCTTACACCCGGCTGCGTCTTCACTGTGCGGGGCGGGGGCGCGGCCAGTAAGGAAAATGGTGTGGTGTGGGCGGGCTGTTGCTTGCGGGGAAACAACCCATCCCGTAGGGGCGCATTCTATATGCGCCCGTCAACCGGCAGCCTCTTGCGGGCGGATACGGGAGCCGCCCCTACAAAAAGCGCGGGAGAAAATCACTCGGTATAGAACAGCATACGGCTGTAGCAGGGCAGGGGCCAGTAATCCTCATCGACGATGCTCTCGGCCTCGTCGGCGGCGGCACGCAGGGCATCCATCGCGGGGATGACCTCGTCGTGGAAGGCGTGTGCCTTGGCGGCCTCGTCGTCCATGGCGCTGACCTTGTCGGTAGCGGCCTGCAGGGCGTCGGTGGCGTCGGACATCTCGTCGGTGTACTTGCTCAGGGCGGTCAGGACCTTCGTCTCGGCCTTGGTGGAGATGCCCTCCACAGCGGCGGTCTTGGCGGCGGCTGCGCTGGCGACCTCGCCCATGTAGGCGGTGGCGGCGGGGATCAGCTGCTTGTTGGCGATCTTGAGCATCGTGCGGGCCTCGATGTTGAGGATCTTGGAGTAGTGCTCCATCTCGACCTCGTAGCGGCTCAGCATCTCGGTCTTGGTCAGGACGCCGAACTCCTCCATCAGGGCAATGTTCTTCTCGTCCTTCAGCGCGATCATCGCGTCGGGGGTGCACTTGCGGTTCGGCAGGCCGCGGCGCTCGGCCTCGACCTCCCAGGCCTCGCTGTAGCCGTTGCCGTTGAAGATCACGCGGCGGTGCTCGTTCAGCGTCTTTTTGACCCAGGCGGCAGCCGCGCACTCAAAGTCGGCGGCACCGGCGGTCTCGGCCACGAACTCCTTCAGGCTCTTGGCGACGGCGGCGTTCAGGATCGTGTTCGCGTCGGACAGGTTCTCGGCGGAGCCGGGCATACGGAACTCAAACTTGTTGCCGGTGAAGGCGAACGGAGAGGTACGGTTGCGGTCCGTGGTGTCCTTGCTGAACTTGGGCAGGACATCAACGCCCAGGTCCATCTTCATCTTGACGGGGCCGGCATAGGGGGAATCGGTGCAGATGGCATCGATAACGGCCTCCAGCTCCTCACCGACGAAGATGGAAATGATGGCCGGGGGTGCCTCGTTGGCGCCCAGACGGTGATCGTTGCCCGGGGTGGCGACGGAGGTGCGCAGCAGGTCGGCGTAATCGTCAACGGCCTCGATGACTGCGGACAGGAACACCATGAACTGCAGGTTTTCCATCGGGGTGTCGCCGGGGTCCAGCAGGTTCTCGTGCTTGGTGCCGAGGGACCAGTTGTTGTGCTTACCGCTGCCGTTGACGCCCTCGAACGGCTTCTCATGCTGCAGGCAGACCAGACCGTGCTTGTCGGCGATCTTCCTCATCATCTCCATCGTCAGCAGGTTGTGGTCGATGGCGACGTTGGTGGTGTCGTAGATGGGGGCCAGCTCATGCTGGCAGGGGGCGACCTCGTTGTGCTTGGTCTTGGCGGGAATGCCCAGCTTCCACAGCTCCTCGTCCAGCTCCTTCATAAAGCCGGAGACGATGGGGCGGATCGTGCCGAAGTAGTGCTCCTCCAGCTCCTGGCCCTTGGACGGGGCAGAGCCGAACAGCGTGCGGCCGCACAGCACCAGGTCCAGGCGCTTCTGGTAGTCCTCCTTCTTAATAAGGAAGTACTCCTGCTCGGGGCCGACGGTGGTCACGACGCGGTCCACGTCCTTGCCGAACAGCTTCAGCACCTTGCAGGCCTGGTCGGAGATGGCCTGCATCGAGCGCAGCAGCGGGGTCTTTTTGTCCAGTGCCTCGCCGGTGTAGGAGCAGAACGCAGTGGGGATGCACAGCGTATCGTCCTTCACGAAAGCGTAGCTGGTGGGGTCCCAGGCAGTGTAGCCGCGGGCCTCGGCGGTGGCGCGCAGGCCGCCGGAGGGGAAGGAGGAGGCGTCCGGCTCACCCTTGATGAGCTCCTTGCCGGAAAACTCCATGATGGCGGTGCCGTCCGGCTGGGGGCTGACAAAGCCGTCATGCTTCTCACTGGTGATGCCGGTCAGAGGCTGGAACCAGTGGGTGTAGTGGGTGGCGCCCTGCTCAATGGCCCAGCGCTTCATGACGCTGGCCACGACGTTGGCGACCTCAAGGTCCAGCGGCTGGCCCTTCTCAATCGTCGCCTTGAGGCTCTTGTAGGTCGAGCTGGGCAGACGCTCGCGCATCTCATGCTCGTTGAAGACTTTGCTGCCGTAAAGTTCCATAACGGTTGCTGCCATACTTCTTACTCCTTTATGTACCTAATTACAGAAAAAGGACGCTGCGAAAACACATTCGCAGCGCCCTTGCTGTTATGCCTTTATTATACGTTGTGCATCGCTAAATTGCAACTGGCGATGTGACGAAAACAGAAACGACTTTAAGTGGAAAACTGGATGTTTTGTGAACTGTGCGCGGGGGACGAATTGTGGTATACTCTTACTATAATAAGGAGGGGTCCCCATGGAAATCGAACGCAAATGGATGGTCACAAACTGGCCGGATGAGAAAAGCTTCCCGCTGACCGAGACTTATCAGATGGACCAGGGCTATATCAGCGTGCGCCCCACGGTGCGCATCCGCCGCGAGGCATTGCAGGGCGGCCGCACCGCGCTGGTGCTTTGCTTTAAGGGTGCGGGCACTTTAAGCCGCGAGGAAATTGAAACCGAAATCGATGCAGACCTGTTCGCCAGACTGGAGCACCTCATCGGCAAGCCCCTTATTAAAAAGGAACGCCGCAGCTATCGGCTGCCCGACGGCCTGACCCTGGAAGTCAACTGCGTGGACAAGGGCCTGCCCACGGCGTTCTGGTATGCCGAGGTGGAGTACAAGACCGAGGCCCAGGCCCTCGCCTGGGACCCCGCCGCCGTCGGCCTGGGGGACTACCTCAGCGACGAGTGCACTGGCAAGCCCGGCAGCAGCATGGGCGACTACTGGCAGCAGACCCGGCTGGGCGGTTGAACCTTATATTTGTAAAATCTTGCCGCCCGGCTTTACAAACGGTAACAAAACGGATACAATAATAAGTAACTACAAAACCGAAAAGGGGAACTGTGAATGAAACGCAAGCTCTTAGTCCTGACGGCGCTGCTGTCGCTGTGCGTGCTGCTGGCGGCCTGCAAAAAATCGGATGACACCATCTCCACCCCCGCCTCCACGGCAACATCCTCTGCCGGGCCAGAGGCTACCCCGGAGCCGACCCTGCCGCCCTACGAAGCCAACGTGCTGACCGGCGAGCCCAAGGGTGCTGACTACCCCGAAGGCCAGCGCATCACCTCCGTGATGGTCAACAACATCGTGGCAGCCCGCCCCCAGCGCGGCCTGTCCAAGGCGGACATCCTCTTCGAGATCAAGGTCGAGGGCGGCATCACCCGCTTTATGCCTGTGTTCACCGACTACAAGACCATCGGTGAGATCGGCCCTGTCCGCTCCGGCCGTGACCAGTTCTTCCGCCTCATCCTGCCCTGGCAGGCCCTGTATATCCACGAGGGCCAGTCCGTTGTCATGCAGCAGTATGCCATCGACTTCAGCTACGGCAACCTGAACAACAACGACGGCGCCAACGGCTACCGCGACTACGGCCGCGTCAACTGGGCCGGCAAGAGCTACAACAACGGCACCCTGGCGCTGGAGCACACGATGTACACCAACTCCGACAACATCCAGGAGTACATCGACAACAACAAGGTGGACATGAACAAGACCTACAACTCCACCTTCTTCAACTTTGTGGACTACCGCCTGGGCACCACCCGCGACCTGTCCAACAGCATCGACAGCGCTTACAGCGATAAGTACGGCCCCGTGGTCGGTGACGGCGAGTATGTCGAGATCGTCCACAGCCAGTCCTACAAGACCCGCTTCATCTATGATTCTGCTTCCAACACCTACAAGATGCAGCAGAACTACTCCGACGGCCAGTGGCGCGATACCGTGGATGAAGCCGCCGATAACAAGGTGCTGACCTTCCCCAACGTCATCGTGCTGTACACCGACATCCACACCTACCCCGGCCACGAGGCCAAGGACCTGCAGTATGCGGAGTACGCCTGGGGCGGCATCGGCTACTACTGCTACGGCGGCAAGTGCGAGAAGATCTACTGGCAGAAGGGCACCCCGCTGGAGGCCCTGCGCCTGTACTACCTGACCGAGGACGGCCAGTGCAGCGACACCCCTGTGGAGATCAACACCGGCAAGAGCTACGTGGCCGTGACCGATGTGGACTTTGCCGGCAACTTCGTGCACAGCAAGCTGGACGGTGTTGACCTGAGCAGCGCCACCACCGTGACCTACGAGCGCAGCTATGTGGAGGATGACGCCAAGGCCGGCGACACCCTGGGCATGTCCACCGACGACCTGACCAACAACGCCACCGGCGCCGGCGAGGCCGAGAACAGCAACACCGAGGACACCACCTCCGGCGAGAGCTACACCGAGAACACCACCGGCAGCGAAGAAACCACCGGGGATACCACCGGCGGCGAGGAGCACGTTGAGCCTTCCGCCGACGGCGAAGAGACCCCTGCCGAATAACCCACGCACTCCAGGGACAGCGCAGCCCGCCCAGGCGGCGGGGAAGCGCTGTCCCTTTTTGAAGTATTGTAGGCACGCTGCGAAAGGCCCCCTCTGGGAGGGAGGCTTTCGCAGCATCTACAAACTAAAACCATCAGAGAGGAAAGTATATGAGAAAATTCCAGGCACTCAGCCTGTCTGCTGCCCTGCTGGCATCGCTGCTGCTGGGCGGCTGTGCCAATAATGCCGCATCTTCCGACGCTGCATCGTCGGATTCAGCTGCTTCCGAACCGGAAGCTACCCCGGAGCCGACCCCCGCGCCCCCGGCGGCCAACCCGCTCACCGGTGCGGCCGACGCTGACTATACCGGCAAGCGTCCGGTGGCCGTCACCCTGCGCAACATGACCGGCAGCACCCCGCAGTGGGGCATTGCCTCCGCCGACGTGCTGGTGGAGGGCGTGACCGAGGGCACCACCGCCAGCCTGATGGCGCTGTACGCCAACCCGGACAGCATCGCCAAGGCAGGCCCCGTCGGCCCGGCCCGCGACCTGCTGCTGCAGGTGGCCCTGCCCCTCAACGCCGTGCCAGTGCACATCGATAAAAACATCTACGCCAGCAACCTGCTCAACACCCTGGCCTACCAGGACCTGGACGGCTACCACATCGGCAAGACGGCCTTCGCCTTTGACCAGGACCGCCAGAACGCCGGCTACGCCGAGGAAAACTGCTGGTACACCACCGCCGAGCTCATCAACAGCGGCCTGGCCAGCTACGGTGTTTCGCTGAACGGCGATAACACGCCGCTTTTCCAGTTTGGCGAGCGCCCGGCGGTGGACCCTGCCGACCGAAGCGGCATGAACCTGACCATCACTTTCTCGCCGGACGACATCGATTGCCTGAACTATGACACCGGCACGGGCCTGTACGCGCTCTCCAACGGCGACGGCAGCCCGGTGCAGGATGCCGACAACGGCCAGCAGGTGGGATTCACCAACGTGTTCGTGTTCTATGCCTCCAGCGGCATCAAGGACGACGGCTATACCCGCCAGTACGATATGACCGCCGGCACCGGCCTGTACCTCCACGGCGGCGCGTGGGAGCGCATCAACTGGACCAAGGAGGATGCCACCGGTCCCTTTGCCATCACCAACGAGGCGGGCGAGACCCTGGTGGTCAGCCAGGGCAAGAGCTTCATCGCCATCTGGGGCGGCTACTACGGCCAGAGCATCTCCCTGACCGCCGCCGACGGCTCCGCCCAGACCCTGCCGGACAAGCCAGCCCTGCTGGAATCCGGTATCCCGGACGACGCAGCCGCAGCGGCGGAGGCAGAGTACAAGGCCGCCCAGGAGGCCACGAATGCGCAGGCCGAGCTGGCCCGCGCACAGGCTGAGCTGCCGGACGCCCAGACGGCCCTGGAGGAAGCCCAGGCTGCGCTGGACGCTGACCCGGAAAACGAGGAGCTGCTCACGGCCCGCGACAATGCCCAGGCCAATGTCGACGCCCTCAACGCCATTCTGGCGGCGGCTGAACAACAGGATGGACAGGCTGAATAACGGGGGTTCTTGTTCTTCCTTTACAAAGAAAGAACCAAAGAAATTCTAAACAAAAATGCGTGGTACGGTCTGCGACCGTACCACGCATTTTTAATTAAAAATTCTTTT
>OLPG01002712.1_pt1 | contig 12011 bp, 9 predicted proteins | sample 1672311 | NCBI WGS metagenome assembly OLPG01 (sample SAMEA3136670, study PRJEB25190) | human gut metagenome | biome: human gut; feature: human-associated habitat; material: faeces | place: Austria | collected 2013
GTAATCTTAACGCGCACAACTTCCACCTCCAGTGTTTTCATTTGCATGGTCTTCTATGCCGCCCGGAACGTATATCCGTCGTCATTTTCGGGCATAAAAAAAAGACCTAACTTCCATGTCGCTCGTCAATTTTATCACAGAGCACTGGTGCAAGTCAAGCCTTTTTCGCTTAAATATAAAGAAATTCACGGTTTCTCACGGACGCCCCAAGTGCACAAACTCGATTCCGCTTCGCTGCATCTCGTTTTCGGGGCGTCGCCCCTATGCAGAAAGTCAGAAGAAGCCCCTTATGTGCAATCACAACGTGTCTTCTTCTGCCTTCCCGCGCACTTTCGACTGGTATCAAAAGTAATCGTAACCCCCATGAATATCCACAACACTGCCGTTCATATACCCGTTAGACAGCACCGCATACGCCATATCAGCCACTTCCTTCACAGTTCCAAACCTGTGAAGAGCGATCTTTTTGTTGATACGGTCGTAGCTCTCCTGGGTGCGGGCACTGTGCCATGGGGTTTCGATAAATCCCGGTGCAATGGCATTGACGGTAATGCCTTTTGGCTCGAATTCCTTTACCAGGGATTTGGTCAGGAAATGGATGGCTGCCTTAGTGACTCCGTATACAAGGGAAGAAGAATACGCCTGCTGCCCTGCATAGGAACCGGTAAAGAGAACGCTGCCGCCTTCCACCATCATGGATCTCAGCTCTTTGACCATAAATACCGGCACGGAAAGATTGGTATTTACGATCCGTGTCCACTCCTCGAAGCTGTAGTCCTCATATTTCGCATAGGTGCTGATGCCGGCGTTGCTTACCAGCCAGTTGATGTGATCGGTCTGCTTTTTCAGCGCTTCCACAAAAAACATCATCTCATCATAGGAAGACATATCTGCCTTCATCAGAATCACCTGAGATCTTTTTTCCTCAGGAAGGCTCTCCAGAAAAACGGCCGCCTTCTTCTCATCATGTCCATATGTTACGAAGATCCTGTCTTCTTTCGCTGACTCTGCCAGAATCTTTTCGGCGATCCCTCTTCCGATTCCAGAGGTTCCGCCTGTGATTACAGTTATTTTTCCCATTTTATAGCTCCATCAGTTCATCAAATATCGGTTGCGGTATATAAGGCTGCTGATTGTGGATCGGCTCACCCAGACAGGTCTTCGGGTATGCGTAGGTTCCATGCTCCAGCATGATCTCAAGAAGTTCCGGTCCGTTCTGTTCCAGGAACTCACCTGCATATTTCTCCACATCTTCTCCCTGGATACGCTTCGCGGGGATTCCATAAGCCTGCGCCACATTCGAAAAATCGCAGGAGGAAAATCCGCTGCCGTCAGAAGTATCCGCATACACACAGTCAAAATAATCTCTCTGGAGATGGCGGATCATTCCCAGCGCCTCATTGTTCATTACGATCATTTTTACCGGGATATTCTCACGTTTCACCCACTGCAGTTCCTGAATATTCATCTGGAAGGCTCCGTCTCCGCAGATACATGCAACCGGTTTTCCTGTAGCATAATAAGCGCCAATCGCTGCCGGAAGTGCATATCCCATGGCGCCATGTCCGCCAGAAAAAAGTGTCTTCTGGCCCTGCTGGTTGTGGAAGGACTGGTAACTCCAGACCATATGCTGTCCCACATCCACAGCAACGGCTCCTGTATCGATGAGCTGATCACTTAAGTATGCGATCATACGGTTCGGATAGCGCTGCGGTGTCCCATCATCCACCTGTTCCAGCTCTTTCCGGATCTTCTGACAGATGGACAGCCATTCTTCATAAGAATCGATCTGACCCTGCTGCTCTGTCAGTTTACGCACCACATCCTCTGCGCTGACGCAAAAACATTTCTCCCCTTTTCTTCCCTCATGAATTTCTCTCTGAAGGTTATAAGGGTCAATATCCACCCGGATGATCTCCGCTCCTTTGGCAAATTCATGAACTTTCGTTCCGATCTGACGGGTGCAGAGGGAAATTCCAAAGCAGATCAGAAGGTCACTCTTCGCATTGGCGATCATATTTGCATACCGGTGTCCATAGGCACCGCCGATACATCCGAAATTCAGCGGATCCCTAAAGCCCAGAGCAGACCGGGCAAGTACACTTGTGATCACAGGAATGTGATGAGCCCGTGCGAGATCTGTGAGTATTTTTTCCGCTTCGCCATCTGCTCCGTGGCCGATCATGAATACCGGGCGTTTCGCCTCTTTAATCTTGGTCAGGATATATTCTGCGGCTTCCCCTGCATCGGAAGAATCCGCTTTTGCAACGGCATCCCTGTAAAAAGCAGCGCCATTTTCCGGATCATTTTTGCCATAGACGGCTGCTTCGATCTCTTCCTCAGAAAACTTCATATTATAAACCGGATCTTCTACCTCACCTCTCTGCACATTCATGGGCAAGTCAATAAGAACCGGGCCTTTCCGTCCTGTGTTGGCGATCTGCCATGCCAGGTTCAGTTCCCGGACGATGTTTTTTGGATCACGGACCTGTACGGCATACTTGGTTACCGGCTTCGCCATGGAAACCATATCGATTTCCTGAAAGCCCTGCTGACGAAGGCCTGCAATACCAGAATACTCATAGGTATTGAGCTGTCCGGTAATAAAAATCACCGGAAGTGAATCAAAATAAGCATCAGCCACACCGGAAAGCAGATTGGCAGCTCCCGGGCCGCTTGTAGCATAGGCACATCCGCAGGCATCCTTCGCCTGAGCATAGCCACAGGCCGCAAAAGCAGCTCCCTGCTCGTTATAACTGGAATGGCTTCTGGCATCCGGATTCTTCTCGATGGAATCTACCAGATGTGCAATCATGGTTCCCTGATATCCAAAAAAATCATGAATTCCTTTTTTTTCAAGAAAATCTACAACATAATCTGTAAGCTTCATCTTATTAGACATATTCTTTTACCTTCTCAAGAAGCGGTGTTCTTCCTGTTTTCTCCAGATAATTCATATATATATCCAGTATTTCCGGATCCGCTTCAAATATTTCATCATACTTCAGACATTTATTCATCATTCCTGTATATTCCGAAAAAACATTTTCCAGCTGAACGTAATCCTGGTTCTTATACAGGTTGCGGATATATCCTGCTTTCTGCCTGTATGCTCTTGCACAGGTATATTTTGTTCCGCAGAACTTTGCGTATGTCCAGCACTGGTTAAAGTACTGTTTATAGTTCATTCCGTATTTTCTGCGGGCCTCTCGCCTTTTTCTTTCTGCGGCAAGTTTTTTTGCCTCTCCGCCGTACTGCTGCATAAATTCTTCACATGGAATCAGTGCGCTGCATATGGTCGTAGGTGCTGGACGATAATTTTCCGGCGCCTTATCTGCGTAATTTTTTCCAAAGGCAATGGTGAGATATTTATCGGTATCTCCCGGAACAAAAAAGCATTCTCCCTCAAGTTCCACTTCCTGTGGGTTCTCAAAAATATATGCAGGATAATAAATATTCTGGTTCTGGAAACGAATCACATAAGTCTGAACGTTTTCCTGGGGCTGATGAATCAGATCCCGGAAAATACTTTTTGCCAGCCAGCCTCTTCCACAGAGTAAAAGGAAACGCACCATCCAGATACATGCAAAATCCCTTTTAGTTTTCCACTGACCGTTTTTTCCGCGAATTTTTTTCCAGCCATCTTCCCGCATCCGGTTCCACATATATTTTTTCTTCGGGCCGTACTCACATTGCAGCGGTACAATCTTTACCGCCATTCCGGGATATTGGTATCTTCCGTAGTTATCCATGGTGTAATACAGCGTATCCTTATCTGTATACCGGAGAAAGAATCCCGGGAAGCGTTTGTTATTATCCATAGATTCCAGTGCTCTTCTTAATTCCGGTTCTTCCTCAAATGCGTTTTTGAACCGCTCCATATCGCCGGTTTTCATGTATACATTCCCGGCTGTGGGATTCTGCGGAAAAGGTCTTCCGGTTACCGCGCAGAGGGTAAAGTACGGAGATAGAAAATATGTGATTTTATTTTTTCTGCATATGGTATCTATTTCTTTAAGAAGTTCCAGTATTTTCTGCTGTTCTCTGTTCAATACACTCTGCCTCATTTCTGTTGATTTTTCATAATTATACGATCTTTTTCAGAAGCTTTTGGATCTCTTCCTGGCTTCCATATTTGTCCAGCCAGACACTTAAAAATTCCGAGACATCTGCTTTCTTTGCAAAAAATGCCGCTCTTCTGCTTCCCTTATAAAGATCTTCCAGAAAAATTCTGGAAAGCTCTGTTTTGAGATATGGATGCTGCATATTCTCCAGGGCTTTGAAGTAGTTTTCAAATGCTTCTTTTGTCTGTCCCTGTTTTCTACGGATATCTCCGAAAAGTTTATAGGTTTCTCCCTGCCACTGTTTATGGAACAGAAAGCTCCGTACTTCTTCTGCCAGATATTCCATCTCGCTTTCATCATCTGTACAGATCAGTCTTGTATGGTAAGCTGCCAGAACTTCCGGATATCCAAATCTCTTCCATGCCTGGGTAAGCGCTTCCCTGTAAAGCATCTCTTCTGAAAGAGCCTCTTTTTCTATCTTATCAGAAATGCCTGTTTTCAAGTAAAGTTCATTTACCAGTTCTTCCAGTTCTGCTTTTGTCCGGACAGCAGATACCTTTGCCAGATAAAGTGCTCCGTCAATTTCCTCATCTTCCGGCATCAGTTTTTTCCAGAGTTCCATCATGGAAAGGGCCTCGTCTTTCTGATGGCCGTCCAGAAGTTTTCTGCATTCTTTTATTGCGGATGTTTTTTTATCTTTAAAGAACTTGTCCAGTTCCAGATGTACAATTCCGTTGTTTGTGCATTCCCTTGCACGGGCATAACCGGATAACGCTTCTTTCCAGAGCCCTTTTTTCCAGAAAAGATCTCCCTGATATTTCATAAAATATCCGTCCTGTGGAAAGAGCTTTCTGCAGGATGCCAGGAATTTTTCCGCTTCAGAAGTATTCCCGGACTCTTCCATGCGTGCCATGATAAATCTGCACTTAAATTTCACAAATCCCGGAGCATCCGGATATTTTTTCAAAAGATCATCAACTATTGTTTCCGCTTCTTTCATCTCACGGAATTCATAATGAGTGGCTGCTTTTCGGAACAGGCGGATGTCTTCCACGGTCTGTTCCATTTCTGGAGTAAGGTGATCCAGTTTCCTGCGAACCTCATACATTCTCCATGCCTTGCCGACCCGTTCCGTATAAATCAGTGTCAGCATGGCTGCCTGGAAAACAGCGTCTTCCACAGGAACCAGAGTCGGATGATAAAACGGCTGGATTCCCTTGTAATCTTCACGTCCGATAAATTCCACACTGAGCTGTGTGCGGTAATAACTGTCAAAAATCTCATTCAGTACATCGTAGCGTTTTTCCAGAAGCAGTGTTTCCAGGGATTTCTCCGATCTCAGGAACCTTGCTCCCAGATCTTTTGCGATTACACCTGCACGGATACGGTTTCGTTTCTTATCCAGTTTATGGTCACCTTTTGCCATCAGAAGGCAGTAAAATTTCCGAAATGTCATCTGCCTGCGGATTCGGTTTTTGTCGATTCTCGGCATATATTCATCCCGGATCTCCTGATAAGAAGCACCCGGAACATAAATAGACTCATGGGATTCTCTTTCCCCATGAGGCGGTATATAAGACCATTCATCTCCGTAATGCCAGATCAAGTAATCGCTTGTCCTGTGGGGAACCATTACTTTTTCCCCTTCAAAATCCATATATTTCACAGGGAACATCATATCTTTGTCAAAAAGAAACGGGCAGCCACCCCAGCGCATGGCGTAACGGCTGCACTCCTCTTCTTTGTAAGAAAACATGATTTTTTCCAGTTTTTTGAGGGTTCTGTCTTTTCCGAAAAATTTATAGCGGAACAGCCAGTAAAGATACTGAAAAGCAGGAATTTCCCATCTTGCACCCACAACCATGCTGATGTTAAGAAGATCTGTGTAGATCATCATATGGGTTCTGTACTTCTCATACTCTCTGTCATCATCCGGAATGGGATCAAGAGTAAGGACATCTATGATCTCTCCGGCCTTATCGTCTCCGATAATCTGATGCTTATGGATCGCACAGCTGTCCGTACCTCCATATCTCGGAAATCCGTTGGTGTAAGTTCTGTCTACATCCGAGCAATAGAGCGCTCTGTTCTGTGGCATTTCTGTTTTACAGATTTCCACAAATTTATCCCAGTCACTCTTTGGCATGTAGATGTCCACATCATCATCCCACGGAATAAATCCTTCATTTCGAAGGACACCGATCAGGGTTCCCCCGGCCATTACATATCTAAGATTGTGCTTTTTGCAGATTGCGTCAACCTCTCGGAAGAGCTGCAAAAGAAGCTCCTGTTTTTCTGTCATCTGTTAACCTCTTTGATCAATCGTTTTCAAAAGTTCAGCCAGTGTTTCGGATTCTTCATAGAAAAACCGCGTACATTCCGTACGTCTGTCACGGATCATAATCATCAGTTCCTGAAGCAGATACCGAAGACCGTTTCCCTCAAAGTTAAAGCTATAGCGTTTCAGGAATTCCTGTCCTTCTACCTTCGCCTCAAAATACCCGGTATTCCACCAGTCATTGGGAACTGTAATCCGGCCTTTGCTTCCTATGATCACAAGTTCATTTTCCACATCTACCGTTGTTCCGATCTCTATGGTTGCCAGTGCCCTGGGATACTTTACCGTAATCATGTCGTAGATAAATTCTCCGTCACTACCTTTTACCGCATTGGTATTGACTTCCAGGTAGTCTTTTCCAAGAAGTTTGATACATGCACAGAGCGCCTGGCTCACCGTCTCATTGAAGTTTTTTCCACCTTCAAAATCATCCTGGGAAACCGCACACTTCACAGCTACCACATCTCCCACCAGTGCACCGTGGGTAAGCCATACAAGCTGTGTAAAAGCGCGCAGATAAACAAGGGTAAGCTTCTCCACAAGCACTACCCTGTGTTTCTTGGCCAGCGCAAACAGTTCTTCCATTTCTTCCGGGTTCAGCGTCATTGGTGTGTCACTGATTACATATTTCCCCCGTTCCAGCGCCTGCCTTATATAGTCTGTTCTGTTCTTCTGGGCGGACTTGATATAAATAATATCCAGCCCGCCCAGAAAACGTTCATAATCTGTACCGTAAGAATCCAGCTCATATCTGTCACAGAATTCTCTTGCAACAAAGATATCTTCGGAATAAACACTCTCCACATGGAGCCCACTTACAAACTTGGATTCCATAACCATTCCGTTGTCTTCCGTATCATCTGTCACAATTCCAACACTGAAAATCGTCCCCTCACTTCTGAGTTTGGTGCTGGAAATATTCTTGGTACGCTCCAGATAAACAACCTGACAGTAATTTTTGAGATAATCAAATTTCCCTCTCCAGTCAGATCCTACTACCAGGAGATCAATGTTATATTTGGTAATATCGCTGAGTTTCTGTCCCTGGTACTCCTCTACGATAATCTCGTCAGCAAAGCCTGTCTTCCTTACATTTTCGATTCGTTTCAGAAGGCTGTCCTGAACATTCAGCTTGCCCCGTTCTATATCGTAACTCTCACTGGTAACTCCTACAATGAGATAATCCCCCAGTTCCCTTGCTCTTTTCAAAATATTGTAATGTCCCTGGTGGAACAGATCAAAGGTACCGTAAGTAATGACTCTTTTCATTATTCGTCCTGCTCTTTCTGTTCTTCCTTTTCCATCAGCGCTTCCATCTCTTCCTGAGGTTCAATTGCGTTCAGGAGTTCATCCAATGCCTGTAATTCCTCAAACTCCTGTGTTTCTTCTATTTCTTCTTCCTGCAGTTCTTCTTCCTCTTCCATCTCTTCTTCTGTAAAAAATTCTTCTTTTTTATCTGGAGTCGTATTACCCGAAGTTTTTTCTTTGACTTTTTCGGCATGCTCTTCCTCAAGAGTGGCCGCCAGTTCCTCGATTGCTTTTTTTCTCTTCAGCATAGTCTCATAACGGTCATCTTCATCATATTCCTCTTCCAGACCTTCATCCTGAACCTGCTTTTCTCTCTTAAACACAAGCAGTGTGAGAAGATTCAGCACACCGTTATAACTAAAGGAAACCGGCGTACTTCCCAGAATCAGTACAAAAATCCAGGAAACTCCGAACAGCACCCACACATTCAGCATCTGCGGAATGCTGAGCAGTAAAAGTCCGTTGAGTACAATCATGATCGGATAATGGAAAAAATAAATTCCCATGGTATTTCTTCCGATGAAGGTAATCGGAAGTTTCACATCCGGCATCAGAGCCAGGAATGTAAGCACCAGCACAAAAGATACCAGATACATCAGAAGACGGATCAGCATTCCTGTGATATCATCCATTCCGGATAACTGATACGTATGATTTCCTCTGAAAATGTCTATCGGAATTTTATTTGCAATCATGAAATTTGGAATTGCATATAAAAGCAGTCCCGAAATCGGAATCAGAACCCATTTCCCCTTAAATTTACGGACTACTTTAGTATAATCACTTTTCCACAGATAGCCTGCCACAAAAAACGGAAAAAATACAACAATCCTTGAAGAAGAAAGATAAGTTGTAAATTCCGGTCTTGTTCCTGCCCACAGTGCAAAAACGATACTTAACGGCACAATAAATCGCACCTTACCCAGTGCTTCTATGGTAAGTCTATAGATAAACAGTGCCAGCACATACCACATGACGGTACCGGATGGACGAAGCAGTTCATAATCAATACGTTTGCCGATCCAAATCGTTGCATACCAGGTCAGACTGTATCCAAGAATATAAGGAATCAGCAGATTTTTCACATTTTTCAGTACATCCTGCGGTTTCTTGGAAAGATAGCCGGACATAAAAACAAACGCAGGCATATGAAAAATGGTAATTGCATACCACACATAACGCACCACTACGTCTGCCTTAACCAGCTGAAACGCAATCAGATGATTAAATACAACAAGAAAAATCAGCAATACCTTAATGTTATCAACCAGATAGGAATACGGGACTCCCTGGCTTTCAGTTCTCTGTCTCATTTGTTTCCACCTTATTCATACGGATATTCGTAATCCGCTTCGCTACTTGCTCATAGCCAAACAGCCTGCGACGCAGGTTATTTGGCTAAAATATGAATAAATTATAACATATATTTATGAATTTGGAAATAAAAACTTAATATTTCCCAGTATTATTATCTGTTTCCAGTATTTTCATCGGTATTTCCAGACTCCGTGAACTGCATAGGAAACAAAGAAAAACAGGCTTTTTACAGGACCGTATCCCACATACCGGTAAACCTGATATGTCATGGCCGCGGACTTCAGTTTGTTTCTGGACTTGCCACCTTCGCTGAGCCGGTATTTCAGATATGGCTTGTTGATTCCTGCTGCAAATCCCCCTCTTTTCAAGATTCTCAGCCAGGTAATATAGTCTTCATGGCTGTCATCATGCTCCATGGGAAACGCGAGGGCATCTTCCCGCCGGAGAAGCACTGAAGAACAGTTAATACTGTTGTGTTTCAGAAGATCATGATAGGTAATGCGTTCTTTTACCGGAATGTATTTCCCTGTGGTATGTCCGTCCGGCTGCATCAGCTCTCTTCCTGTAGAACAGATATCACAACCGGTAAGTTCCATTGTTTCTACCTGCGCTTCCAGCTTTCCTTCTTCCCACCAGTCATCCGCATCCAGAAAAGCAATATATTTTCCTTTTGAGGCCTTTACTCCCCAGTTTCTGGAACGGGCAGCTCCCATATTTTCTTTGTTTCGGATATAACGGATATTTCCGCTGTCCATGTATTTCATTACGGTTAATTCTGTTTTGTCTGTGGAACAGTCATCAATGACAAGAAGTTCTGTTGGAACCTTCTGTGCCAGCACGGACTCGATTGCTTTTCCAATATATTTCTCACCGTTATAAACCGGCATGATCACGGAAACCAGTGGTTTTTCCATAAAAACAACCTCCCTTTTCTTTATTTACAAAATGCGCGCCAGAACCAGCCTGACACGCACTTTTTGATTTCGTATTATTTCCTATTTATCCTGTGAATCTTTCAGGGCATTCTTCTGATCGTCATCCACACCCTCGGATACTTCTTTCTGGAAAAAGATCTTCACAGTCATAAACAGAAGCTTGATGTCCAGAAGGAATGAATAGTTCTCAATATAGAACAGATCCAGTTTCAGCTTGTCGTACGGTGTGGTGTTATATTTGCCGTAGACCTGTGCATAACCGGTCAGTCCTGCTTTTACCTTAAGACGGTAATGGAATTCCGGGATCTCCTGCTCGTATTCCTGCATGATCACGTCTCGTTCCGGACGGGGGCCTACCAGAGACATATCTCCCGCAAATACATTAAACAGCTGCGGAAGCTCATCCAGATGCAGGTTACGGAGAACATGTCCCACCGGTGTGATTCGGGAGTCATGCTTGGATGCAAGACGTGCTCCGTTCTTCTCGGAATCCACACACATGCTCCGGAATTTCCGGATGCGGAACTCTTTTCCATTGTAGGTGAGACGGTCCTGGAGATAAAATACCGGGCCGCCGTCATAAGCCTTCACCGCGATGGCAATAATCAGCATGATCGGGGAAGATACAATAATACCAAGGCCGGAAACAACGATATCCAGAAGTCTCTTCGCTGCGCGCTGCTCCATGGAAAGTCCCTGGTTCCTGCACATCAGAAGCGGAGTATCAAACAGATGAATTCTGTCCGTTCCCAGCAGAATGATATCGGAAATCTTCGGGCTCATGTAACAGCGGATGGAATGAGAGAAACAGTATTTCAGATACTTGTTTCGGATCTGAGACGGAAGATCCCAGATAATCACGCCTTCATAGTTTTCCATCATGGCGTGAATCTTCTCTTCTCCCTCGCGGATGTGTACCTTACCGCTGATATCGTACTTATCCTTTCGGGTATTCATCTTGTGGATGACATCTCCGGGGTCACGGTCGCCGTAGATCACCAGAAGTCTTCTGGCTCCGTACAATTTGGAATAAATAAAACGGCTTCCCCATATCCAGAGGATGGTTACCACGATCTGAACCAGTGTCATCTCTATGATCGGGCCGGCTGAAAGGAACCAGCGGTTGATCAGAGTGATCTGAAAATACGTTACAACATTGGTACAGATACTTGCCAGTGTCAGCGAATAAAACACATCGATCCTCTTCAGATAACCTACCTTCAGGCCTCCGTAAAGCTTGGCAAACATCAGATAGATCAGTGCATAGATCAGGATCAGCACCCAGTTACCTTTTCTCCAGAATGGTTTCAGGATCAGGCTGCTGTAAAAATCGTACCACACATAAGCAAAGATCGCAGTCTGTGCAATAATGATCAGGCTTGCCAGACAAAACACCACGAATCTTTTATAATCTTCTCTTTTACTTCTGTTCACAGATTTTTCTCCCTTCCTTAGGAGTTGTTATTAACCATATCATTATAGCCAATATATACTCTTACGTCCAGAGATTCCTCTTATTTTTATTCTGATATTTTCCTGTCACACCGTTTTTCTCTGTAAATATGGCAAAAATCCCCGGAATTTTTCCAGGGATTTTTATCTGTTTCTGTTTATTTTTCTTTTTCAATTTTTGCGCTTTTTGCGATTATTCATTCACCAGATTATACTCTTCGATGGATTTGTTGATGGAATCTGCCATGTTTTTCACAGCTGCATCCACATCTTCTTTTCCGTTGAGCATGCTCTCGATCTCGGATTCCACAGTAGCTCTTGCCTCCGGGAATACGCTTAACAGAGCGCCTACATAGTCTGCGGAAGAATCATGAAGCTGGTCAATCGCTGTCTGGAACTGAGGATATTTCTCAACATTGTCCTTGAATACCTGCTCATCCTGAGCTTTTACAGTTACAGGGAAGTATCCGGTCTGTGCATTCCAGTAAGCCTGAGATTCCGGAGAGATGAGGAATTTTACGAATTCCCATGTTGCACGGAGTTTTTTCGGATCGTTGTTGTTCAGTGCCCAGAGAGATGCACCACCGATGGAAACAC
>OLPG01002714.1_pt1 | contig 12000 bp, 8 predicted proteins | sample 1672311 | NCBI WGS metagenome assembly OLPG01 (sample SAMEA3136670, study PRJEB25190) | human gut metagenome | biome: human gut; feature: human-associated habitat; material: faeces | place: Austria | collected 2013
CGCGCAGGTACTTGATAAGCAGGGCGACCTTCTCGTCGTCGTTGGCGCCGCCCAGGTTCATCTTGTCGGCGATCACACCGTAGCGGGCTTTGGCGGTGGGGTCTTTGGCGTTGAAGGCGATGACCTTGGGCAGGTACATGGCGTTGGCGGCACCGTGGATGATGTGGGCACCGTAATCCGCAAAGGCCGCGCCGGTCTTGTGGGCCATGCTGTGCACGATGCCCAGCAGCGCGTTGGAGAACGCCATACCGGCCAGGCACTGTGCGTTGTGCATGGCGTCGCGCTTATCCATATCGCCGTTGTAGCTGCCAATGAGGTTGGCCTGGATCATTTCGATAGCATGCAGGGCCAGCGGGTCGGTAAAGTCGCAGTTGGCAGTGGAAACGTAAGCCTCGATGGCGTGGGTCATGGCGTCCATACCGGTGTGGGCCACCAGCTTTTTGGGCATGGTGTGGGCCAGCTCGGGGTCGACGATGGCGACATCGGGGGTGATTTCAAAGTCAGCGATAGGATACTTGATGCCCTTCTCATAATCGGTAATGATGGAGAAGGCAGTCACCTCGGTAGCAGTGCCGGAGGTGGAGGAGATGGCGCAGAAGTGTGCCTTGCGGCGCAGCGGCGGGATGCCAAAGACCTTGCACATATCCTCAAAGGTGATGTCAGGATACTCGTACTTGATCCACATGGCCTTGGCGGCATCGATGGGGGAACCGCCGCCGATGGCAACGATCCAGTCCGGCTGGAATTTCTCCATTGCAGCCGCACCCTTCATGACGGTCTCAACGGACGGGTCAGGCTCGATACCCTCGAACAGCTCCACTTCCATGCCGGCTTCTTTTAAGTAAGCCTCGGCGCGATCCAGGAAGCCGAACCGCTTCATGGAGCCGCCGCCGACGCAGATCATTGCGCGCTTGCCGGGCAGGGTCTTTAATGCCTCCAGGGCTTTGGGGCCGTGATACAGGTCACGAGGGAGAGTAAATCTTGCCATAAAATTGCCTCCTTTATAGCTTGACAAATTATTGTCAAATTCATTACTTAACATTTTACGCTGATTCCGTTTAAAGGTCAATTGACGTTTGAACGAATTTGCGACCCAAATTTCGGCATTTTGCCAGATTGCGTTTCATAGCTTGAAAAGAACTGAACTACGCTGAAAAGGAGGCTTTTCTCATGCGTCACCTTTCACCTTTGCAAACCAAGGGGATGCGGCTGCGCATCCGGCTGCTGGCAGGTGTGCTGGCTGTGGGGTGCCTGGGCGGGCTGGTAGGGCGGCTGGCCGTGCTGCAATTGGTGGACGCCGACGGTTATGCCGCCCGCGCCTCCGACCAGCAGTTGCGCGGGGCCACACTGCCCGCCGCCCGCGGGGAGATTACCTCGGCTGATGGCACGCTGCTGGCTGCCAGCGAGACCTGCTGGACCATCCGCGCCGCCCCGCGGGAGCTGGCCGACGAGCTGGTGGAGCCTGCCGCCAAAGCATTGAGCGGGATCCTGGAACTAGACTATGCGGAAACGCTGGAAAAATTCTCGGTCCGCACCTCCAACGACTGCCTGCTGCGCCGCCGCGTCAGCCGGGAGATGGCCGACGCCGTGCGTGCCTGGTGTCAGGAGCACAATGCCCAGGGCATCCAGATCCGGCAGGATACCCGCCGCGTCTACCCGCAGGGAGATTTTATGGGCGGCCTGCTGGGCTTTACCGATGTAGACAACGCGGGCCTGTGGGGGCTGGAACTTTACTATAATAAGGAGTTGACCGGCCAGAACGGGCAGATCTTAACGGCCAAAAACGCCTGGGGCTACGACATGCCCACCCACTACCAGACCCTGCAGGAGGCCGTGCCCGGCAACAGCCTGACGCTGACCATCGACGCAGAAATTCAGCACTGGCTGGAAAGCGCCCTCTCCGCTGCCGTGCAGGAGCACCATGTGGCCGAGCGGGGCGTGGGCATTGTGATGGATGTGCAGACGGGGGCTGTGCTGGCGATGAGCTGCCAGCCGGACTACGACCCCAACACGCCCCGGCGGCTCATCGATGACGATGCCCGCGCGGCGGTGGATGCCCTGACCGGTGAGGAGCGCAGCGCCGCCCTGCAAAAGGCCCAGCAGGCCCAGTGGCGCAACAAGGCCATCAGCGACCTGTACGAGCCCGGCAGTGTATTCAAGCTCATCACAGCGGCCGCCGCGCTGGACAGCGGTGCCTGCAAGCCCACCGATTACTTTGTATGCGCGGGCAAGATCAGCGTGGCAGGCACACGGTTCCGCTGCGCCAACGGCCACGTCCACGGAGCCGAGACTTTCGCACAAGGGCTGGCCGTCAGCTGCAACCCCTGCTTTATCCAGATCGGCGCACGGCTTGGAAAAGAACGATTCTGCGATTATTTTGCCGCCTTTGGCTTGCGGGAGGCTACTGGCATCGACCTGCCCGGCGAGATCAAGCGCAGCGAATATTATACAGCCGACCGGATGGGTCCGGTAAACGATTTTGTATAAGAAAAAGAACGCGAATTTATTTGATTTTTTGGCTAAAATGCAGTATCATGAAAGCAAAAAAGATGGGACATGGAGGCGACTATGAAATCACCTGAGGTGCAGTTCACGCCGGAAGATCGGCTGATATTGGATTCCTACTGCCAGATGCTGGACGGTCTGGCACAATATTTGGGCACAGGCTATGAACTGGTGCTGCATAGCTTGGAAGACCTGGAACATTCGGCAATTCGGGTGATGAATAGTCACACGGGCCGCAGCGAGGGCGCACCTATCACAGAATTGGCCCTTACGATGTTGGGACGTATCCACGCACAGACCCAGGGGGATACGGTCTGCTATTCCAGCACAAACCGCGATGGAAAACCGCTGCGCTCTTGTACGATCGCAATCCGGGGCAGTGAACAGCGAATCATCGGGTTACTGTGTATCAATTTTTATATGGACACCCCGCTTTCGCAGCTTCTGGAAACGATTTCCCCCGCACAGAGCCAGCCTGTAGCGGAAACTTATGTACAGAATTCTACAGAAATGGTGCAGGCTGCCGTACAGCGTGCGGCAGCAGAAACCGATGCAGAAGGGCTGGCGGGAAGTGTACTGCGTAACAGAGAAATTGTCAGTAAGTTGTATGCCTCGGGCATTTTCAATATCAAGGACGCAGTGATTCAGGTGGCAGACAGCCTGAACATTTCAAAAAACACCGTGTACCTTCATTTGCGCCACTGCAAGGGACTTGAATAAAAAAGTTAAGCCTTTGCAATAAAATACTTTTCATTCTTGGCTGCAATTTGCACGGAGAATGTGTATACTATAGACAGTTCAGTAAGGCAAAGATGCCAGCCGGGCAGACAACCCGGCTGGCATCTTTTTTGCATAACAGCATAAATATGACGATTTTTTCTGCGGAATCCGTGACTCGTCAGACTAAACAAAAGAAAGAAGAAACTTTCCTACAACTTGCCAATAGACTGAAAAATAGTTTATTGATATAATGAGGACAACAAGCAATGAAATATATTTCATTGCAAGAAAACGGAATTTTTAAGGAGGACTATCTTATGAAAATCATTGCAACGAACAACGCACCCGCAGCCATTGGCCCGTACTCTCAGGGCATCGTATCCGGCAGTTTTGCTTACTGCTCCGGCCAGATTCCTGTAAACCCTGCTGACGGTACGATCCCTGAGGGCATCGAGGCACAGGCTCACCAGAGCTGCAAAAACGTGGCGGCTGTGCTGGCGGCTGGCGGCACCGGCATCGATAAAGTAGTAAAGACCACCTGTTTTCTGGCAGATATGGCAGACTTTGCAACCTTCAACAGCGTTTACGCACAGTACTTCACCAGTAACCCGGCCCGCAGCTGCTGTGCCGTCAAGGACCTGCCCAAGGGTGTGCGCTGCGAAATCGAGGCAGTTGCAGAAGTATAAAGGGGGACAACATGGAAAACTTCACCAACAAACAGATCAATTTCGACATTTTAAAGGAACGTGCCCATAACCTTCGCTGGGCCGAAGTCCCCGATGGCGTCATTCCTCTCACGGCAGCTGACCATGATTTCCCCTGTGCACCTGAAGTGGTAGAAGCCCTGACGGATTACATTAAGGATGGTTACTTCCCGTACATCGAAAACCGCGGCATGGAACGATTTAAAGAGGATCTCGCAAAAAGTTTCCGTGAGCGTAAGAACGAGCCGGTGGAAGCTAAATATGTGTTGCCCATTGACAGTGCTGCCCGTGGTATGCAGGTGATTGCGGATGCGTTCCTGCAGCCGGGGGATGAGTGCCTTGTGTTTGACCCCGTGGATTTCCTGTTCCGTACCTCGATGTCGAACGCCGGTGCAACCATCAAATTGTTCCCCTCGAATCTGAAAGAGGACCGTATCAGCCTGGAAGGGCTGGAAAATTACATCACCCCAAAAACCAAAATGATCGGTTTCTGCAACCCGCATAACCCGATGGGGATGCTGTATACAAAAGAGGATCTGGATTATCTGCTGACCCTGTCCGAAAAGTATGGATTCTACATCATGAATGATGAGATCTGGTCGGATATGATCTACCCGGAAGCTCACTTCAACAGCCTGCTGGAGTTTGGACCGGAGCGCAATAAACGCACCCTTACCGTGTATGGCTTCTCCAAGACTTTCGGTGTGGCCGGCCTGCGTATTGGCTGCGTATATGCGACCAACCAGGAAAACTACGATAAACTTGTAGAAGCCTCTATGGTGGATTCTACCATCGGCGGCATCAATCTACTTTCTCAGGTGGCTGGTATTGCCTGCCTGGAAAAAGGCTTTTATCGTGTGGATCAATTCGTGCAGCAAATCACAGAAAACCGCGATTATGCCCTGCAGCGGATTGCCGCAATGCCGGGAATTAAGTGCCACAAGCCGCAGGCAACCTTCGTGATCTTCCCGGATATCACTGAAACAGGAATGGACCCGGTGGAACTTGTAGAGCTTTTGAAAACCAAGTATAAGCTGGCGATCGTTCCCGGTGGTGAGCGCTTCTTTGGTCCCGGATCGGAAGGGCATGTGCGCATCTGCCTTGCCACCAGCCACGAAGTGCTGGAAGAAGGGTTGAACCGCTTGGAAGCCTGCCTGAAAGATCTTATGTCCGCTAAATAAGAGGTAAGCCCTGCAGCAATAAGGGGCTTGATATAAAGAGAGGTAAAAAATGGCACGCATTATTATTGCGGTCGTTTACATTGCTGCCATTCTTGTAATCGGTATTCTGGCAGGACGCAATGTAAAGACTTCGGAAGAATTTGCAACCGCGAACCGCGGTATCCCTTTTTGGACCAATGTGTTTTCCATGTCCAGCGCCTGGATCGGCGCAGGTTCTACTCTGGGCTGTGCCAGTATGTGTTATGCGTACGGTGTTTCTGGTTTTTATCTGGCTATCGGCGTAGGCATTGGCGCTATGTTGTCCAGCCTGCTGTTTGCTCGTAAGATTCGCGATGAAAACGTCAGCACCATTCCGGAACTGATCCGTAAACATCTGGGCAACAAGTGCGCCGATGCGATCGCACTGCTCAGCATCTTCTCGGTGTTCTCTGTGGTGGCATCGCAGATCCGTTCACTGGGTACGATCCTGAACATGTTTGTGCCGCAGCTCAGCCTGCTGACCGCCATGATCATTATGACGGCTGTTATGCTGGTCTATACGGTTATTGGCGGTATGGTGGCTGCAACCAAGACGGACAAGGTCAACATCATCCTGATGGTGTTCGCTGTTGTTATGGTGTTGCCGCTGGTCGCGCTGATCCAGGCAAATGGTATGGCCGGTGTGACTGCTGCCTTGCAGGAAAGCCGTCCCGAGATGCTCAAAGTCGGCGCTACGGTTGGTTGGGGCACGATGATTTCCTCTGCGCTCTACTTTGGCACCAGCAACATGATCAACAACGAGAACTTCCTGCGTATATGCGGTGCCAAGAGCGGCAGTGAGGCGCGAAACGCCTCCCTTACCGCAACTCTGCTGATCTATGTACCGTATCTGCTGTTTGCCAGCCTGATTGGTTTGGTTGGCGCTGCGCTGATCCCGGAACTGGGCACTTCGGACTCCATCCTGCCCGCTATGATCAATAATTACACGGGTACATTCCTGGGAGCCATCCTGCTGGCAGCATTGTTGGCAGCTGTTATGGGGACCGCAGCATCGGTTACGATGGTTTGCTCCATCATGCTGTCCCGCGATGTGGTCGGCCGCTTCAAAAAGATGGATGACAAACAAACGCTTACCCTGCAGCGCATCTTTATGATCCTTGTCGCAATCGCGGGCCTGATCGTTGGCTATTTCGGATCTTCGATCGTGTCGATCATGGAAGATGTTGGTGCACCGGCTGGTGCGGCATTGGTTCCGATTTTCTGTGGTATTTTCTACTGGCGTAAAAAGATGAATGAGAAGGGAACCCTGATCACAATCGTTGTTGCCATCGTATCGACGCTGGGCTACTGGGCGTTGGGTTCGCCCCTGGGAATCAGCCATTTCCTGTTTGGCCTGATTTGTGCGGCAATCGCAATGTTCGTTGCAAACAGCGCATGCTATGTTCCCAAGCAAGAGACAGAAAAAGCAGACTGAACGCTTTATAGAGGTGAATACTATGGGAATTATTGATTACCTGATTATTCTGGCTGGCTGGGGTATTGGAGCAGCCGTGCTATTCAACATGATCAAGGAGACCATCAAAAAGTAACTTACTCCATCTATACAAGGATTTCTCCAACCAGAGTTCCGTTTGGTCCTGTGACCAAGCGGAACTTTGGAGTGCCATTTTAAATCTATCAAAAAAGCAGCCCTGCGCCATTCTCCAAAGCGCAGGGCTGTTTTTGTTTAGTATTTATTTTGGAGCTTGCAAACTCCTATGCAGTGCCTCCCGCAAATTCTGCGGCAGAGCGGGCAGTGAGGTGCCGCTGCCGGCGCTGCAGCACAGGGCAATCAACCCGCCAGTCACGGTGCAGAAGATCGAGGTGCGGCAAGCGTCCATCGTCAAGTCGGGGTCGATCTCCCCGGCGGCCTGCAGGCGGGCCACCAGCGCATCGGTCAGGGCAGTCAGCTGGCTGCGACATGCGTTGGTACATTCGGGCAAAGCGGCCTGCTGGCCAAAGCTGCTGGCCAACAGCCGGTAGGTGCTCATCCGCTGGGCGGCAACCTCCTGCAAATAGTCCACCAGCTCATTCTCCAAATCGACCAGCGTGCGGCAGCGGTCAAACCGGGCGGCGATGCGCTCGTTCTCCTGCGCAAAGCAGTAGCGGGCCACGCCCTGCAAAATCTCTTCTTTCGAGGAAAAATATTCGTACACGGTGCCTTTGCCGATGCCCGCGGCGTCGGCCAGCTGCTGGATGGTCATAGTGGCGGGGCTGACGCCCTGAGACGTTAAGGCCAGCGCGGCTTCGTATACTTTGGCTTTGCGCTGTGCATGGCTGTCAGGGGTCATTTTGCATCCTCCTTCGGGGGCAGCAGGGTGGTCTCAAAAGTGGTTTCCGCTTCGGCGTCGGCGGCAGGCTGGGCCGCACCGGCGCGGCGGGCGGCAAACTCTGCCGCAAATTCGGCGGCGTCATCGGGCAGATCGTCCATGCCATCGTCGCCCACGTCAATGTTCACCGGCGGCTTGCGGTAGAACAGGTCGTACATCACGGGCACGATGAACAGCGTCATCAACGTGGCATAGGTCAGGCCGCCAATGATTACGATGGCCATACCCTTGCTCATGTCGCTGCCCACATCCTGGCTGAACAGCATCGTTACCATAGCCAGCACGGTGGTCAGGGTGGTCATCAAAATGGGGCGCATACGGGTACGGCCGGTGGCTACCAGCGCGTCGGTACGCTCCAGCCCGCCAATGCGCAGCTGATTGGCGTAGTCCACAAAGACGATGCCGTTGTTGACGACAACGCCCATCAAAACCAGGAAGCCCATCAGCGAGATCAGCGAAAGCTGTTCGCCGGCGATCATCAGCCCCAGCATGCCGCCGGTAAAGGCCAGTGGAATCGTAAACAGCACGATGAAGGGCGACAGCAAACTCTGGAACTGCGCCACCATAACAAAGTAGACGAAGATCAGCGCCAGGGTCATCATAAGCACCATCTGCTGCAGCATCTCGGCCACCTGGGTAGTTTCACCGGCCAGCTCGGCGGTCACGCCGTCGGGCAGATCCAGCGCGGCCAGCTTCGGCTCTACCTCGCGGGCGATGGAAACAAAGCCTGCGCTGGTGGTGCGGGTGGCAAACTCGCCCAGGGTATGGGTCTCGGTTACGCTGCTTCCGTCCTCATCGGTGGTGGTCGTCTCAAATTCCATGTTGAACAGGCTGTCCAGATCCGGCGTTTCGGTCTTATCCACGATGGTCACGGTGTAGTTGGTGCCGTTGGCTTTCAGTGTGGTGGCGGTGGTATCGGTGGTCAGTTTGGCGGCTACCTGCTGGTAGACCTGCGCTACGGTCAGGCCCATCCGCATGGCTTTGTCCTTGTCGATGGAGATGTTGATCTCCTCGTCGCCGTTCTCCTGGCCGTCGCTGGCGTTGGCAATGCCGTCCACGCTGTTCAACAGGTCGACCACCTGCTCGGCGGCAGTGTTCAAATCGTTCAGGTCGCTGCCGTACAGGTCGACCTCGATACCGCTGCCGGAAAGTGCGCTCATGTCCATCATGCCGTTGGCATTCACGGTCACTTCGCAGGGCAGGGAGGCGGTGGCATCGGTGATCTGTTCTTGAATTTCGCTGCCCCGGCGGGCACCCTCATCGGTCAGCAGTACATAATAGGTAAAGGTTGTGTTGTCCACGGCGGCATCACTGCCCATCATGGACACCATGCTGTTGCCGCCGGACATGGCGCCCACGGTCTGTACACCGTCAAGGGCGCTCACGGCGTCCATTACAGCATCGGCGGTGGCAAAAGCGTCGTCCTTGGCGGTGTCGTCGGCCACGTCCACGGTGATGGAGAGCTGGTTGCTGCCCATATCGGGGATCATGACAATGCCCATGGTGGCAATGCGCCACACCGACAGCACCAGCAGGCCGATAGCCAGCCCCAGGGGCAGGGCCTTGACTTTCAGGCAGAAGCGCAGGGCTTTCTCGTAGCCGTTCAGCAGCTTGTCAAACAGCGGGTGCTTGACCTCTTTTTGGGTGCGCAGTACGGTGGAACCCGCGCAGGGCACCACGGTCAACGCCACGATCAGCGAGGCCAACAGGCTGAAGGTGATAGTCAGTGCCATATCGGTGAGCAGTTCGCGCACCATGCCGGTGGAGAAGATCATCGGCAAAAATACGCAGATGGTGGTCAGGGTCGAGGAGATGATGGAACCCGAAACCTGCCGGGCGCCCTGAACCGAAGCCCGCGGGGCCGGTACGCCGCGCCCGCGCAGACGGTAGATGTTCTCGATGACAACGACCGAGTTATCCACTAGCATGCCGATGCCCAGCGCCAGGCCCGACAGACTGAGGATATTGAAGGTGATGCCGGTGAAATACATCATCACGATGGCAAACAGCACGCTCAGCGGCATCGAGATGGCGACGACCAGCGTTGGGCGCAGGTCCTTCAGGAACAGTGCCAGCACCAGAATGGCCAGCACGGCGCCTTCCACCAGGTTGGACAGCACGCTCTTGACGATCATGCGGATGTAGTCGCCCTGGTCCATGATGGTGGTCAGGTGCAGGCCGTCCTTGCCGTCCATCAAAGTCTGCATGGCGGCGGTGCTGGCGGAGGACACGGCTGAGGTGGACGCGGTGGAACTCTTGTAAATGGAGAGCAGCACCGCACGGTTGCCGCCCACCTTGGCGTAGCTGTCGTCGGCGTTGTCGGTGATCTCTACGTCCGCCACGTCGGACAGGCGCACATCGCCGATGCCGTCAATGCTGCACAGCACCATGCTTTTCAGTGTGTCGGCGCTGTCGAAGGTGTCGCCCACCTTTACAATGTAGCGGTTGTCATCGCCCTCGCCGCCCTCAATATACCCGGCGGGCATCGAGAAGTTCTGGGCGGAGATCAGCTGTTTCAACGTGTTCATGTTCAGCAGCTGGTCCAGGTTGGCGCTTTTCAGTGCTTCTTCGCGGGCAGAATCGTATTCTTCCTGCGCGGCGTCCAACTGCGCTTTGCCGGATTCCAGCTGGGTACGGCCGCTTTCCAGCTGGAACTCGCCCAGCTGCAGCTGGGCCTCGCTGCCGCTTAAAAGCAGCTGTACGGCCATATCGGCCAGGCTGGGGTCCACGGGGTTCTCTTCCAGATTCTCCAGCATCGTCTGCAGCTTGCCGCGCTGGTCGTTCAGCTGGGTCAGCATCGTCTGGGCCTTGGTCAGCTGGTCGTTCAGGCTGGAGATGGTGGATTGCAGCGTCTTGCGCAGTTCCTCGGTGCTGCTGTTCAGGCTGGACTCGGCGTCCTTGCGGGCGTTCAGCAGCACGGTGGCGTTCTGCAAAGCGGTGCGAGTGGTGGACAGGGTGTTCACCATGTCGCTGTAGCCGGTCAGGGCATCGCGGTTGGCGGTGGCCGTGGTCAGCTGGGCCTGCAGGGCGGTCTGCTGGTCGCGCTTGGCCTGCAGCTCCTCGTCGGTGGCACCGCTGTTGATGCCGTTGGCGATTTCATTGTCCAACTGCTGAATTTGCAGCGTAAGCGCCGTGATCTGAATGTTCAGCGCGGCATTGGCCTGCTCGATGGTGGCATCGCCGGTCAGCGGCGCGGCAGCGGCCTGGATGGCGGCATCGGCGCGGTCGATGGAGGCGATCATGGCAGCCATCTTGTTAAGGTCGCTCTTGGCTTCTTCCAGATTGGCGGGCAGGGCGGCGGCGTTGTACTCGCTGTCGTACTGGGCCAGAATTTGCTTGCAGCTGGCAAACAGCGCGTCGTCGATGGGCAGGGTGACCTCCGGCAGGCTGGATGGATCGGTCTTCAGGCTGCCCAGTTGTTGGTTGGCCTTGTCCAGCTGGCCTTTCAGGTCGGCGATCTTCTGCTCCAGCGTGGGGATCTGGTCGTCCAATTGGGTAATGGCGTTCCGCAGCTGCTGGGTGATGTTGGATTTCTGGGTGTTCAGCTGGCTTTTGCCGCTGTCCAGCTGCGCTTGGGCGTCGTCCAGCTGGGCCAGACCTTCGTTGATCTTGGCGCGGTTCTCGTCCAGCTGGGCCTTGGCTTCGGCCAGCCGGTCACTGACTTTCACCAGCAGCTTGTCGTTCACCTCATCGATCTTGTCCTGATCGAGGGTGATCTGCACGGTCTGCTTCACCAGGCCGGTGGCGGAAACGCTGGCTACGCCGTCCACGCGCTCCAGTTGGGGCAAGATCGTGTCGTTGATGTAGTCGGACAGCTCGTAGATGTCCATGCCCTCGCAGTCCACAGCCACGTACTGGGTGGCCATCATATCGGGGCTGATCTCGATCAGCGTGGGGGTGCTGGCCATGTCGGGCAGGGTGTCGCCCAGCTGGTTCACGGCCGTGCTGGCCTTGACCATGGCGCTGTCCATGTCGGTATCTTCCTGGTATTCCAGAAAGATAAGGCTGTAGTTCTCGTTGCTTTGGCTGGTCACGTTTTTCACGCCGTTCAGCGTGGAAAGGCTGTTTTCCAGCGGCTGGGTCACATCGGCCTCCACCTGTTCAGGGCTGGCGCCGGGGTAGGTGGTCATTACCAGCAGGTAGGGCAGGTTCATCGAGGGCAGCAGATCCGTTTGGATGCGCAGCAGGCTCACCACGCCCAGCACCAGCACCAGTATGACCGCCACCAGAATGGTGAAGGGCTTTTTGACACTGTATTTCGGCATAGGTTGAAAAGATCCTTTCTGTGGGCTTACAAAAACCGACCGACCGGTCGGTCGGCAACGATGCCAGTATAGCACAAACGTTAGCCGTGTGCAACGGAGAAGAAAAAAATTCACATTTTGGGTGGCACTTGCGGGCCGATGGCGAACATCGGCCCTTACAATACAGCAGCTCTTGCCGTAGAGGCGGATGCTTGCATCGGCCCGCTTTTATGCTATAATACCTTAGGCAACACCGCACAATTCCCGCCTAGCGGCTTAAGCACCGCTCCGGCGGCTG
>OLPG01002720.1_pt1 | contig 11967 bp, 6 predicted proteins | sample 1672311 | NCBI WGS metagenome assembly OLPG01 (sample SAMEA3136670, study PRJEB25190) | human gut metagenome | biome: human gut; feature: human-associated habitat; material: faeces | place: Austria | collected 2013
TGAAAACAGTATAGATGCCGGTAGCACAGAAATAAAAGTAGAATTAAAGGAATCAGGGACAAAAGAAATTAAAGTTACAGATGATGGTTGCGGTATGGTTGAAGAGGATGCAATTTTATCTTTCAGTAGACATGCAACAAGTAAAATAACGAGTGAAGATGATTTGTATCGTATTGATACCCTTGGATTTAGAGGTGAGGCACTTGCTTCAATCGCATCAGTTAGTGAGATTGAACTTAAAACATCTACAGGGGATGCTGGAACAATTATCAATATAAATGGTGGTAAAATAGAAAGTATTTCTAGAGGTGATTCTAGGAAGGGAACTATTATATCCGTTAAAAATTTATTTTATAATACACCTGTACGTTTAAAATATTTAAAAAATTTATATGTTGAACTTGCTAATATAACGGAATATGTTAATAAGATGGCTTTAGCATACCCATACATTAAGTTTACTCTCGTAAATAATGATAAAGTATTACTTGATACAACTGGTGATGGTGATTTGTTAAAAGTAATCTATAATATATATGGAATAGAAGTTGCTAAAAAAATGATACCGATAGATGCTGAGAATGATGATTATCATATAAGTGGTTTTATTTCTTATCCAGAACTTAATAAAAGTAATAGAAATTATATGACAACTTTAATTAATGGTAGAGTTATCAAAAATAATGATTTAAATAGAACTATAGTTGATTGCTATCACACATATATGCATAAAGATAGGTATCCTATTGTTATTATAAATATAGATGTAGATCCAATTTTAGTTGATATTAATATTCATCCTACTAAGATGGATGTTAAGTTTTCTAAGTTTGATACGTTAAAAGACTTAATAGAAAAAACAAACATGACAGCAGAAACAGGTTTAATGGTAATAGAATTAGAATACAACCAATCAGGAAGTGACGGAAACAAAAAAGACAATACTTATCAAATTACAAATGTAGACTTAGGACTAGAAGAAAGACCAAAAGCAGGACTTGCAATAAACAAAGAAGTAACAAATGTAAAACTTACATTAGCAGATAGTTCAGTATTATTTGATGCAAAAAATACAACGCAAAATGTATTGTGGAGAAAACACGAAACCTATAAAACAGGTTATGATTCAAAAACACATAGATTAGACGATAAAAAATTCACAAACCTAGCAAACATAAGAGAATTAAACAAAAATAAAATAGGTTTAATACAATTAAGCATGGACGAAGAACTAATGCATGGAGCTACAATAAGAATTACCTATAAACTTACAGTAACAAACATTGGCGAAGTAGACTACAAAGACGATTGCTTCTATTACACAGGAAAAGTAAAAGATACAAGCACAATAGTAAAAACAAAAGCCGACCAAGTAATAGACTATGTACCAAACAACTTACAATTTAATGCAGAAGAAAATAGTAATTGGTCTGTAATACAAAAAGACGAATTAAATACTAAAAATATGTACACAACCTTAGTAAACAACAACTTAAGAAAAGAAGTAGAAAAATACAATACAGTTATTCAAACAGGAGCATTAGGAAAAGAATTAGTTCCAGTAATAGCTAGTAAAGAGGAAAGTTCAGTAGAAGTACCACTAGTATTAACACAATTAATAACAAGTGAAAACAAAGAAGACGACTTAACTTACTCAAATGTAGTAGAAATAGTAAAAACTAGCAACACAGTGGGAAGAAGAAATGAATACTCAGTAGTAGGAAATCAAGACCCAAGCAAATTACCACAAGAACTAGATTCAGACAAAGCAGAAGTAATAAAAATATTACCTCCATTTGGAAATATACAAAACTATATAGCAATAGGTTTAATAATAAGTGGTACATTAGGTTTAGTAATATTAGCAATAATATTTATCAGAAAAAGAGTTATAAATAAATAATATTACAAAAAAGTATAAAAAGGTGGTAATTTTAGGTAAAATTATCACCTTTTATGTTGACAAACACAAATAAAAATGCTATTATGTAAAATATAGGGAGGAATACTTCCAAAAGTAACTAATAATTCATACTTATTTAATAAGGAGGATTTATTATGAAGATGTGCAAACGGAACAATTTAATAATGGCAGTAGCAGTAATGTGCATTATTGCAAATTCTGCGGCTTGTGGAGAATTAAAAGCAGTTACTCCACAGGAGGAAGCAACTACAGTTGCTCAGGAAGAACAGCAGGCTGAAGTTATTACAACTTCTGCTAGCGAAGAAACAACTACAGAGGCAGCTGTAGAAACTGTAGTAGAAGAAATAACTACAGAAGCGGCAGTAAATCAGGTGGTGTACGAAGGAATTGATATGAATTCTACGCTGCCGGGAAGTGAGTGGTTAGAAACATTCAATGGTGTTATTGAAGAGCCTAAGTTTGTGGTGTTTAATGACACAACTAACAAAAAAGTGATTGTAGAGGAAGGACAGAAAGTCGAATTTGAATCTACAGACACTTTAGCAATATATAGCCCATCTAATAGGCAGATTTATGAAGGACACTTGGATGATGGTGGAGCTTTTTGCAATAACACGGTTGACCAGAATGCGAGATATTTTATGAATGTTTCTCAATCAATAAAAAGTGGTGACGAAGTAGATATTAGCGATAATTTTGAGGTTGATGGCGAAGATATCGAAATTCATGCCACATTAATTTTCAAGTGATGTTTGCAACAAAAACTACAGGATTTGTATTTCCTGTAGTTTTTTGCCGAAAATAGGCAGTAAATATTGACAAAAGAAATAGCAGATGTTAATATGCCTAAATATAGGTAATACACCTATGTAACCAACAACACTTAATAATTTAAGGGAGGTTTTTGTATGAGAAAAAAGCGGATTAGTGCAGTAGTGTGTGCTTTAGCAGGAGCAAGTACCTTATTATTTTGCTCGTGCGCATCTAGCGAAAATGCTATTGATGAAACAGAAGTAGCAATAGTAGAGGAAAGCACCGAAGCTACGGAAACAGTAGTTTCAGAAACAGAAAGCCTTGTAAGTAGCAACGAAGAAACGGAGGAGGCAGAACCTGAAACTACAGAAGAAACACAAACCATCGAAACACAAACAGACCCATATGCTGGAATAGATATGGAATCTACACTCTCTGGGGTCGACTGGATAAAAACCTTCGACGGAATAATTACAGAACCGAAGTTAGTAGTATTTAACGATGCGACTAACAAAAAAATCATTCTGGAAGAATTCCAAGAAGTAGAATTTGCAGACGACGATACCTTAGCGGTATATATACCAGAAAATGATGGAGAAGTCACAAACTACTTGCTTTTCGACGATGTAAGCACAGTAGACGGAATTACACTTTTAAGAAAAGTACCAAGCGTCATAAGAAGAGGCGGATACGTTTCTCCTACCTGCATAGACATAACCTTCAAAGGCGAAAAAATGACACTTGATGCACATCTAAAACTAATCGGCTAAAAAAACAGATGACGCAAAAGGGACGTTTCCTTTTGCGTCATTTTATAATAATTTATATAATAATTTGTCAAATCCCTTTATTTTTGCCAATTTCTGTAGTATAATAGAAATAGTTTTGAAGTAAAAAATAAAAATCAAGGAGGAAAAATTATGGGAGGACTTATAACTTTAATCGTTATTCTTGCTATTATTTTTATAATTGCAATAAAGTCAATAAAAATTGTTAAACAATCAGAAGTATATATTATAGAAAGACTTGGTAAATTTCATAAAATAGCCGATGCAGGTTTAACTATTATAGTTCCATTTATTGATCATGTACGTAGTGTAGTAAGCTTAAAACAACAAACTATGGACATACCACCACAAGGTGTTATTACAAAAGATAATGTTACAATTACAATAGATACTGTTGTATTTTATAAAATTACAGACCCAGCAAAAGCAGTATATGAAATTCAAAGCTTAAAGAAAGGTATTGAATATTTAGCCATTACAACTATTCGTGATATTGTTGGTAAAATGGATTTAGACGAAACTTTTAGTTCAAGAGATGCAATTAATGACCAATTAAGAGTCATTTTGGACGAAGCAACAGACCAATGGGGCTGCAAAATAGATAGAGTAGAAATTAAAGATATTACACCACCAGCAGATATTAGAGATGCAATGGAAAAGCAAATGAATGCAGAAAGAAATAAAAGAGCTCTAATTTTACAAGCAGAAGGTGAAAGACAATCTGCAATTACACTTGCACAAGGTAAAAAAGAAGCCGCTATATTAGAAGCAGAAGCAGATAAAGAAGCAAAAATTAGAAGAGCAGATGGTGAAGCTGAAGCTATTAAAAAAGTGGCAGAAGCAAAAGCCGAAGAAATACATATGGTATATAATGCAATGATGAAAGCAAATCCAGATGAAAAATTAGTACAATTAAAATCTTTAGAAGCATTAAAAAATATGACTGCACCTGTTGCAAAAGTAAGAAGAAATGGAAAAATAGAAACTATTTCAGCAAATGAAGTTGTTCCAGGAGATGTAATTTTATTAGAGGCAGGAAATTATGTGCCAGCAGACGCAAGACTTATTTCATGCTCAAATTTAAAAGTAGAAGAATCTAGCTTGACTGGTGAAACACTTCCAGTCTTAAAAGATGCAAATGTTATTTTAAACAAAGAGCAAACACTAGGGGATATGGTTAATATGGTGTTTTCTTCGACCATAGTAGTAAATGGACATGGAGAAGCAATAGTTACAGAAACTGGAATGAATACTAAAGTTGGTAAAATAGCAGGAATGATTATAACAAATGAAGCACCGCAAACACCTATACAAAAGAAGTTGGCAGGAGTGGGAAAATCATTAGGAATAGGTTGTTTAGTAATTTGCCTATTTATTTTTATAATAGGAATATTTAAGAAAATACCAACAATGGAAATGTTTATGACTTCAGTAGGACTGGCTGTTGCAGCAATTCCAGAGGGGCTTCCAGCAGTTGTTACAATAATGCTTTCAATAGGTGTTACAAAAATGGCAAGAAAAAATGCAATAATTAGAAAGTTGCCAGCAGTAGAAACGCTAGGAAGTAGTAGTGTTATATGCTCAGATAAAACAGGAACATTAACACAAAATAAAATGCAGGTTGTGGAGCATTATACTTTAGGAGCAGCTAAAAGAGAACTAAAAACATTTGCATGTATGTGTACAGATACTCAAATAAGTTACGAAAATAGTAAGAAAAAAGCAGTAGGAGAGCCAACAGAGGTAGCTTTAGTAGAGGACGCCCTAAAAGATAATATAGATAAATTTGAAATGTACAAAATGAATAAAAGAGTTGCAGATATTCCTTTTGAATCTAGTAGAAAAATGATGTCTACAATTCATAAAAATAATAATTCGTATATGGTTATTACAAAAGGCGCGCCAGACATTATTTTAGAAAAATGTTTGTATTATAAAAAAGAAAATACCATAGTTCCTATGGATAGTAGTGTAAGAAGAAATATAGAAGAAGCAAACAATAAAATGGCTGAAAAAGCATTAAGAGTAATAGCAATTTGTTATAAGGAAATAGAAAAAGTGCCTACAAATATAGAAAGCAAAGAAATAGAAAACAATTTAATTTTTGTGGGGCTAATAGGAATGATAGACCCGCCAAGAGAAGGTGTAAAGGAAGCTGTTGCAACATGTAGGAGAGCAGGAATAAAAACAGTTATGATAACAGGAGACCATATAACAACTGCAAAAGCAATAGCGAAAGAACTTGGAATACTAAAAATGAGAGATAAGGCTATAACAGGAGCTGAATTAGATAAAATAGGTCAAAAAGAACTAGAAAGAGATATTATGAATTATTCGGTTTTTGCAAGAGTATCACCAGAACATAAAGTCAGAATAGTAAAGGCATTTCAAAGTACAGGAGCAGTTGTTGCAATGACGGGCGATGGGGTAAATGATGCACCAGCACTAAAAAATGCAGATATTGGTGTAGCAATGGGAAAAAATGGTACAGATGTTGCTAAAAATGCAGCAGATATGGTCTTAGCAGATGACAATTTTGTAACTATAGTAGAGGCAGTAAAACAAGGAAGAAATATTTTTGATAATATAAGAAAAGCAATACATTTCCTAATTTCTACTAACATAGGTGAGATAGTAACTATCTTTATGGGAATTGTGTTAGGATTAAAATCACCACTTCTTGCAATACAATTACTTTGGATAAATTTAGTAACAGATTCTTTTCCAGCAATTGCACTTGGGTTAGAAAAGCCAGAGCCAAGCATAATGAGCAGAAAACCAGTAGATTCAAACAAAGCACTATTTGCAGATGGGATGTGGGGAAAGATATTTGTAGAAGGTATAATGTTAGGAATGCTTACATTATTTGCTTTTAGCATAGGAAATAATTTGTATGGCTTAGAAGTAGGAAGAACCATGGCATTTGTGTCACTTGGAATGTTAGAACTTGTACATAGCTTTAATATAAAAACAGAAGAATCAATATTTAAAACAGGAATTTTAGAAAATAAATACCTTGCAGGAGCATTTGCTTTAGGCTTAATTATGCAAATAGCAGTAGTAATTATTCCTCCAGTAGCAGAAATATTTAAATTAGTTCCATTAAATAAAACACAATGGATGTACACAGCATTAATATCTATAATGCCAATAGTTATAATGGAAATACAAAAGAAATTTAATGAATTTAAATTTGGAAAAGTAATATATAAAAGTGAAGAAAAAACAATAGAAAGGGTGAAAATATAAGAATAGAAAAATGAAATATGAAGTAAAACAAAGAAAATAGAAGCAAAATAAAGATAAAGTGGTAGTAAAATGCAATAATGGAAAAATATACCAACAAAAATAAATAAAATTTAGTTGAACTGGAATACTTTGTTTGCAAATGTTTAGAATATGTAGTATAATAGTTATTGTCGCACATAGCGAGAAGGAGAGTGAATTTATATTTTAAACATTAAATTAAAGAATTATACAAAAAGTATAGTAAAACTAATAAGCATAATTACAGTAGCATTTTTTTTAATTCTTGCATTTATATTATTTAAATATAAACCAGCATATAAAGTCTCAATTTTGGGCGAGGACGTTGGATATATATCAAATAAAAATGAATTTGAACAATTGGTAAATAGCGAAATATTAAATACTCAGGAAGAAAATATTGCCTATGTAGATATAGAAGCTTTACCAGAATACAAGCTTGTACTTTTAGATAACAAACAAGAAACTTCAGAAGAAGAAATATTTAATAAAGTACAAGACATGGCAGTTATAACTTACAAAATGTATGAAATAACCTTAGAAAAAGGAAGCACGACATATGTTTCTTCTAAGCAAGAAGCGGAAGAAATAGTAAATAGCATAAAAGCGAATCAAGAAGATGCCGAAATAACAATGCAAGAAATTTACACAAATGATTTAAATGAGCTAGAAGGCAAAGTGGAAGTTGCATCAAGTGTACAAACAAAATTACAAGCAGAGTATGAAGAAATAGAATCTTCAACATTTAATGGAGTATATTTTTCAGTAAAGCCAGTAACGGGAAATATAACATCACGTTTTGGAGCAATAGAAAGCATACGTGACCATGCACACAAAGGAATGGATATAGCAGCACCAAATGGTACACCAATAAAAGCAGCAGCAGAAGGAACAATAAAATATGCAGGTTGGATGGGTGGATATGGTAACTTAGTTATCATTTCACATGGCAATGGTGTAGAAACATATTATGGTCATTGCAGTAAAATATATGTAAAAAAAGGCCAAGAAGTTACAGCAGGAGATACTATAGCAGCAGTAGGGTCTACAGGATATTCAACTGGAAACCATCTACACTTTGAAATACGTAAAGACGGGACACAAGTAAATCCACAAAAATATGTATATAAATAATATAAGACGCAAAAGGAGTATATCTTTTTGCGTTATTTTTAGGAGTTTTCTTATAATAAAAAGCAGCAATTCTATTGACTAACAAAAACACAATTGCTAAAATATAATAAGGAAAACATAAAAACGGGGAAAGAAAAATGTTTGATATAGAAGCAGAATTAAAGAAATTGCCACATAAACCAGGAGTATATATTATGCATGATAAAAATGACAACATAATATATGTAGGGAAAGCAATTTCTTTAAAAAATAGAGTAACTCAATATTTTAGAAAAACAAGAAAAACTAAGCGTATTCAAAATATGGTTTCACTAATTGACCACTTTGAGTATATAGTAGTGGACAATGAGGCAGAAGCTCTTATTTTAGAGTGCAATTTAATAAAAAAGAATAAGCCTAAATTTAATGTGCTATTAAAAGATGACAAAACATATCCATATATAAAAATAAATGTAAAAGATGATTTTCCAAACATATATATTACGAGGAAAATATTAAATGATGGGGCAAAATATTTCGGACCATATGCTTCAAGTGGTGCAGCAAAAGAAATGATAGATTTTATAAAAGAAAAATTTAAAATAAGGCAATGTAAAAGCTTTAAATATAAAGATAGACCATGCTTAAATTATCATATAAAAAAGTGTTTAGGTCCATGTATGGGATATATTTCAAAGGAAGAATATCATAAACAAATAGAAGAAATTATTAATTTATTAGAAGGAAAAACAGAAAAAACTTTGAAACAGTTAAAAGAGCAAATGCAAGAAGCTTCAAATAAAATGGAATTTGAGAAAGCAGCATATATAAGAGATAAAATATTAGCAATAGAAAAAATTTCAGAAAAACAAAAAGTTTCAAATATAACTGAAAATGATATAGATGTAATTGGGTTAGCAAGAAATGCAATAGAAGTATGTATAGAAATATTTTTTGTAAGAAAAAGCAAAATGGTAGGAAGAGAAAATTTTTTCTTAGAGGACATGCAAGATGAAAGCGACAGGCAAATATTGACAGAATTTGTAAAACAATATTATGTAGGAAGAGAAATTTTACCAAATAAAATAATGTTAAAAGAAGAAATAGAAGAAAAAGAACTAATAGAGGAGTGGCTTACAAAAGAGGCAGGAAGAAAAGTAGAAATAAAAACTCCACAAAAAGGTGAAAAATTGCGTTTGGTAGAAATGGCAGAAAGAAATGCTTTAATTACTTTGGAAAATAAAAATAGAGAAAAATATAATGTTTTAGCAGAATTAAAAGAAGTTTTAAAAATGGACAAATTGCCAAGAAGAATAGAATGTTTTGATATATCTAACCTTTCTGGAACAAATATGGTAGCTGGAATGTGTGTAATGCAAGATGGAAAAATAAATAAAAGCCTTTCAAGAATATTCAAAATAAAAGAAGTAATTGGGCAAGATGATGTTGCTTGTATGAAAGAGGTAATAACCAGAAGACTAAAACATTCATTAGAAAAAGAAGATGGAAGTTTCGGAAGATTGCCAGATGTTATTTTTGCAGATGGAGGAATTACACAAATAAGAGCTACGAAAGAGGCTATAAATGCAGTAATATCAACAGCAAATGCAGAAGATGTGGATAACTTAAAGCAAATAAAAGTATTTGGAATGGTTAAAAATGATAAACATCAAACTAGGGCATTAATGGATGAAAATAGAAAAGAGCTAAAAATAAGTGAAGAACTAAAAAAATTAATTACATTGTTTCAAGATACTGTTCATGATACAGCAATAGGATACCACAAGAAATTAAGAGATAAAGAAATAACAAAATCAGAATTAGACGAAATAGAAGGAATAGGACCTGCGAAAAAGAAAGCTTTGTTAGAAATTTTTGGAAGTGTAGAAAGAATAAAAAATGCAGATATTGAAGAATTAACAAAAGTAAAAGGAATAACAGAAAGTTTAGCAAAGAAAATAAAAAGTTAGATTAGCCAAAAAAGTACCACAAAAGTACGAAAAAAGTATGTAGCCCTTTTGCGAAAAAATAGCTAATAGGAGGTAAAAAATGCCAGAACCAATAGAAGTTACAAATATGAAGAAAAATGGTGAAAATAGAGAATATGTATTAAAAACTGTGAAAGAAAATGGAAAGCTATTAGAATTTGCAGCGCAAAATCTAAAAGATGATAGAGAAATTGCGCTAGAAGCGGTGCTAAATAACCCAGAAGCCTTAGAATTTGTTTCAGACAGATTAAAGCAAGATAGGGAAATTGTATACAATTCTGTAAGTAAATTGGGCTGGACATATTGCTATGCTAGAGGAAAAATATTGGAAGATAGAGAACTATTAATAAGTGGATTAAAAATTACAGGGCAAATTTTATATTATTCTATTCCAGAAATGAGGGATGATAAAGAAGTTGTAAAACTTGCGGTAGAAAATAAACCAATAATTGTAAAATATGCAAGCAGTAGGCTAAAAAATGATAAGGAAATAGGCCTAATTGCAGTTCAAAAAGATAAAAGTTCTTTTAAATTTTTAGGGGAAGAATTAAAGAAAGATGAAGAAATAAAAGCATTAATTCAATAAAAAACGATTTAAAAGTTGTTTTTAATATGAATTTGTGATAAAATACAAGCATTGAAAAAAATAAAAAAGTTAAAAATGTAAGGAGGAAACAAAATGGAAAAGAAAACATTTTATATCACAACACCAATTTATTATCCAAGTGGGAAATTTCATATAGGAACAGCCTATACGACGGTGCTTGCTGATAGCATGAAACGTTATAAAGTAGCAAGAGGGTATGATTCTTACATGTTAACTGGATTAGATGAACATGGTCAAAAAGTACAAGAAGTAGCTTTAAAAAATGGAAAAACACCTAAAGAACATGTAGATGAAATGGCAGAAGCTGCTAAAGAATTGTGGGCGCGAATGGATATAGACTATGATGATTTTATTCGTACTACAGATGAAAGACATACAAAAGTAGTAGAAGACATATTTGATAGATTAATGGAACAAGGTGATATTTACCTAGGAGAGTATGAAGGTTGGTATTGCACGCCATGCGAAACATTTTTTACAGAAACACAATTAGTTGATGGAAAATGTCCAGACTGTGGTAGAGAAGTAAAGAAAATGAAGGAAGAATCTTATTTCTTTAACATGAAAAAATACCAAGATAGATTAGTTAAATTCTATGAGGAAAATCCAGATTTTATAGCACCAGAATCAAGGAAAAATGAGTTATTTAATAACTTTATAAAACCTGGATTAGAAGACTTATGTGTAAGTAGAACAAGTTTTGATTGGGGAGTTAAAGTAAGAAAAAATCCTAAACATGTTGTATATGTATGGTTAGATGCACTAACAAACTACATTACAGCTTTAGGCTATGGCTCAAAAGATGATAGCAAATTCAAAAAATACTGGCCTGCAGATATTCACATTGTAGGGAAAGATATTATTCGTTTTCATGGTATATATTGGCCAATATTCCTAATGGCACTAGATTTACCATTACCTAAAAAATTATATGCACATGGTTGGATAATGATGAAAGACGGAAAAATGTCTAAATCTAAAGGAAATATTGTATATCCAGAATTATTAATAGATAGATATGGATTAGATGCAACAAAATATTTTTTACTAAAAGAATTACAATATGGACAAGATGGAGTATTTACACCAGAAGGATTTGTGGAAAGATATAATATTGATTTATGTAATGACTTAGGAAATTTATTAAATAGAACAATTGGAATGATGAATAAATATTTTGAAGGAGTTGTTCCAAAATTAACTAATGTAAGAAACGAGCAAGATGAAGAATTAGAGAAATATGTAATAGAAAAAGTAAAAGCATTTGAAGAAAACATGGACAGTATACATGTAAGCAATGCATTAGGCGAAATTTGGAATATTATTTCAAGAAGCAACAAATATATAGATGAAACGATGCCGTGGGTACTTGCAAAGGATGAGGCTCAGAAGCCTAGACTTGACAATGTGCTGCACAATCTGGCTGAAACGATCAGGATCATATCGGTGTTGATCCATCCGTTCATGCACACGACTTCGGATGCTATCAGAAAGCAGCTGGGTCTGTGGTATGCTGACGTCGCATGG
>OLPG01002729.1_pt1 | contig 11948 bp, 9 predicted proteins | sample 1672311 | NCBI WGS metagenome assembly OLPG01 (sample SAMEA3136670, study PRJEB25190) | human gut metagenome | biome: human gut; feature: human-associated habitat; material: faeces | place: Austria | collected 2013
ATATTTTCTTCCAACTATTATACAAAACTATTGAAAAAATATCCAGTCTAATATCTGCATGAATAATTCCTTGCTGTTTTCAGCATACTAGCCATATGTTAGAAAATATGGAAAAAACAGAAAAATCAGGAGGAAGATAAATGCTATGAAGGCAACAGGAATCGTAAGAAGAATCGATGATCTGGGGCGTGTGGTCGTGCCAAAAGAGATCAGAAGGACACTGAGGATCAGGGAAGGCGATCCGCTGGAGATATTTACAGACAGAGAAGGTGAGATTATTCTGAAGAAATATTCACCGATAGGGGAACTGTCTGCATTTGCAAAGCAGTATGCGGAAAGTCTGTCGCAGGTTTTGGAATGCCTGGTGGGGATCTGTGATATGGATCAGGTAGTGGCAGCAGCGGGAAATGGAAAGAAAGAGATTCAGGATGAAGATATTACGGGAGAGCTTGGAGAATTTCTGAAAGAACGAAAAACACGGAATGCCAAAGCCGGGGAAAAAAGATATGTACCGATCGTGAGTGTATCAGAACCTTATAAACAAGAGGTGATCAGTCCGATTCTGTGTGCAGGTGATGTGATCGGTGCGGTTTTTCTGCTGAATCAGGAACGTACGGACAGATTCAAAGATACAGAGCTTTGTCTTGCGGAATATACGGCAAAGGTTCTGGGCAAACAGATGGAACAATAGGACGATTGTAAACAAAAATAAGCGCATAAATCAGATGCTTCCTTCATAATCTGTGATAGATGAGGAGGGAAAGCATGGGAAAAAAGGGACAAAATGAAGTGTGGATCATGTGGATACTGAAATCTCTTCTGGCAGCATATGTAGTGACCGGAATTCTTTTGATGATACTGGCAATGGCGCTGTATAAATTCGAACTTACGGAAGAAGCTGTGACAGCAGGGATCACAGCGGTCTATCTGCTCTCTACATTTGCCGGTGGACTTGTGGCGGGTAAACTTGCAAAGATCAGACGTTTCTTTTGGGGAATTGTACTAGGAATTCTGTACTTCGCATTTCTGTTACTGATTACATGGGGAATCTATCGTACATTTCACGGAAGTGGAACAGAGATTCTGATAACATTTGCGCTGTGTGCGGGAGGTGGTATGGCAGGCGGAATGATATCCTAAGAAAAAGATTGCGAAACCTATGTCAAAATGTTATAATAACGTAAGTTAAGCAATAGTAAGGAGGGATACGAACATGAAACATGTAAAATCATTGAATAAACCTATGAACAGCAATCTGAAAAAAAGTGGATGCGGCGAATGCCAGACATCATGCCAGTCAGCATGTAAGACATCCTGCACAGTAGGAAACCAGACTTGCGAACAGAGCAAATAATTTAAAAAGATATGGGATACTTGGGACAGCGGTCTTTAGGGTCCGCTGTTTCTTGTTGCCATGCATGTGACGAAAAGGTCCGGTGGACCTTTTTTAGTTGTCTGCGGAATTGTTTTTTGATTATTTGACAACATATGGTTTTTGACGGGTAGAAAGATAACGGGAAATTCCCGATATGAAATAAGAAAAATGAGAAAGGGGTACCAAAGGATATGATTCATCAGTACCGTAATAATGGATATAATATCGTTATGGACGTGTACAGCGGATCTGTACATGTGGTAGATGATGTCTGTTATGACGTGATCGCGGAAGTGAACAAGTCAGAAACAGAACCAACTGCCGGATCGTTAAAAGAAGCGGATGTAAAAGAAAAGCTTTTACAGACACTTGGAAACAAATATGAAATATCCGACATTGAAGATGCATTATCAGACGTGATCGAACTGACAGAAGGCGGTCAGTTATTTGTAAAAGATACATATGAATGCATGATCGAAGAAGTAAAGAAGAGAAAGACAGTTGTAAAGGCACTGTGCCTGCATATTGCACACGACTGTAACCTTGCCTGCAAATACTGTTTTGCAGAAGAAGGGGAATATCATGGAAGACGAGCACTTATGAGCTATGAAGTCGGTAAGAAAGCGCTGGACTTCCTGATTAAGAATTCTGGTAACCGCCGTAATCTGGAAGTAGATTTCTTCGGCGGGGAGCCTCTGATGAACTGGCAGGTGGTAAAAGATCTGGTAGCTTACGGAAGAGAGCAGGAGAAGATACATAATAAGCATTTCCGTTTTACGATCACAACGAACGGAGTGCTGTTAAATGATGAAATTCAGGAATTTGTAAATAAAGAAATGGACAATGTAGTGTTGAGCCTGGATGGACGTAAAGAAATCAATGATCAGATGCGTCCGTTTAGAAATGGAAAAGGAAGTTATGATCTGATCGTTCCGAAGTTCCAGAAACTTGCAGAAAGCAGAAATCAGGAAAAATATTACATTCGTGGTACATTTACAAGAAATAATCTGGATTTCTCCAATGATATCATGCATTTTGCAGACCTCGGATTCAAACAGATGTCGATTGAACCGGTTGTTGGAGATGAAAGTGATCCGTATGCGATCAGGGAGGAAGATATTCCTAAGATTATGGAGGAATATGATAAACTCGCCAAGATGATGATCGAACGCGAGAAAGAAGGAAAAGGCTTCAATTTCTTCCATTTTATGATAGATTTAAATGGTGGACCATGTGTGGCAAAACGTTTATCCGGTTGTGGATCCGGAACAGAGTATCTGGCTGTTACACCATGGGGAGACCTCTATCCATGTCATCAGTTTGTCGGACAGGATGATTTCCTGATGGGTAATGTGGATGATGGAATCGTGAAGCCGGAGATTGCTGACGATTTCAGAAGCTGCAATGTGTATTCCAAAGATAAATGCAGAAACTGCTTTGCAAAATTCTACTGCAGCGGCGGATGCATGGCAAACTCTTATAATTTCCATGGTACGATCCATGATACTTATGAGATCGGCTGTGAGATGCAAAGGAAACGTGTAGAGTGTGCGATCATGATGAAGGCAGCACTTGCAGATGAAGAATAATATTTCGAGAGGATGTGTAGGAGAACGATGAAGAAGTCAAAAAGCATACTGAGTTTGCTTCTGGCTGTAATTCTCATCGTCGGACTTGGATTTACTGTGATCACAGGAATTGGCAAATCTAAGTCCGGTGCGATGAAAAACATCAAACTTGGTCTGGATCTTGCCGGTGGTGTAAGTATTACCTATCAGGTAAAAGATAAGAATCCGACCAAAGAAGAGATGAGCGATACGATCTACAAACTGCAAAAGCGTGTAGAACAGTACAGTACAGAAGCAAGTGTATACCAGGAAGGAAATGACCGTATTAATATTGAGATCCCTGGTGTTACAGATGCCAATAAGATTCTGGATGAACTTGGAAAACCAGGTTCCCTTTCATTCCAGACAGCGGATGGAGAAACAGTTCTTACGGGAACAGATGTTAAGAGTGCGTCTGCGAAAACCGGTCAGGATGACATGGGGAATAAAGAATATTCTGTAGAGTTGAATCTGACCAAATCAGGTACCAGCAAATTTGCAACGGCAACGAAAGAAAATATCGGAAAACAGATTGCAATCATCTATGATGGTGAGACAATCTCAAGTCCGGTCGTACGGTCTGAGATCACAGGTGGACAGGCCTATATTACAGGCGACTTCACTTATGAAGAAGCAGATAATCTGGCATCTACGATCCGTATCGGTGGACTGAAACTTCAGCTTGAAGAGCTGCGTTCCAATGTAGTAGGAGCACAGCTTGGAGAACAGGCATTGAATACAAGTTTAAAAGCCGGTATTATTGGTCTGATCCTTGTATTCCTGTTCATGATCTTTGTATACAGACTTCCGGGACTGGCATCAAGCCTTGCGCTGGTCATTTATACAGAGATCGTACTTGTAATATTGAATGCGTTTGATGTAACGCTGACCCTTCCGGGTATTGCCGGTATCATTTTAAGTATTGGTATGGCAGTAGATGCGAATGTTATCATCTTTGCCCGTGTACGTGAAGAGATGGCAAGAGGAAGAAGTGTAAAAGTATCCTTAAAATCAGGATTCCAGAAAGCTATGTCAGCAATTGTTGACGGTAATGTGACAACACTGATCGCGGCTGCGGTTCTGTGGTTTAAAGGTTCCGGAACAGTCAAAGGATTTGCGCAGACTCTGGCAATCGGTATTGTGGTATCAATGTTTACAGCACTGGTGATTACACGTATGATCGTGTTTGCGTTCTATGGAATCGGAATCCGAAAAGAGAGTCTGTATTACCATAAGATGAAAGAAAGAAAGCCAATCAACTTCCTTGGCAAGAAGAAAGTGTTCTTCAGTATTTCTATTGCAATGATCCTTGCAGGATTCGTGGTTATGGGAGTACATTCTGCCCAGGGTAACGGGGCATTGGCTTACAGTCTGGATTTCAAGGGCGGAACATCTATGAATGTGAAGTTTGACAAAGATTATTCAATCGATGAGATTGATAAAGAGATCGTTCCTGTTGTAGAAAAAGTGACAGGAGATCATAATATCCAGACACAGAAAGTATCAGGAACAAAACAGGTAGTCATCAAGACAGTAACTTTAAGTCTGTCTGAACGTGAGAAGGTAAATAAGGCACTGGAAGATAATTTTGGTGTAAAAGAATCTGATATCACAGCGGAAAATATCAGTTCAACGATCAGTAATGAGATGCGTCAGGATGCAGTGATCGCAGTGATCGTGGCAACAATTTTCATGTTGCTTTATATCTGGTTCCGTTTCAAAGATGTACGTTTTGCTACAAGTGCGGTGCTGGCATTATTACATGATGTACTGGTTGTACTGGCATTCTATGCAGTATCCAGAATCTCAGTCGGAGGTACATTTATTGCTTGTATGCTGACGATTGTAGGTTATTCGATCAACGCGACGATCGTAATCTTTGACCGTATCCGTGAGGAACTTCCGCTTATGAAGAGAAATACAGATCTGTCAGAACTTGTAAATAAGTGTATTACACAGACACTGACAAGAAGTATTTATACTTCACTGACAACATTTATCATGGTTGCGGTACTGTTTATTATGGGTGTAAGTTCTATTCGTGAGTTTGCAGCACCTCTGATGGTAGGTATCGTCTGCGGTGGATATTCTTCTGTATGTGTTACAGGAGCACTGTGGTATGTAATGAAGACGAAAGTCGGCAAAAAAGCACAGCCAAAGAAAAAGAAAAAATAGATCATAAAATGATCCGGGAAGCAGTTATGCCTATTGACAGGGCATAACTGCTTTTTTTAAAATAGAAACATAATATTCTGACGGACAGATACAAAGGGGATAAAGATAAATGGAACGATGGGTTCTGCTGCGCAAAGGTGCAGATTTTGAAGCGATAGGAAAGAAATATCAGATTAGTCCGAGACTGGCATGCCTGATCCGCAACAGGGATGTGATCGGAGAAGAGGCAATCGAACGTTATCTGAATGGAACGATCAGTGATCTGTATGACGGGATGCTGATGAAAGATGCGGATAAGGCGATTGACATTTTGAAAGAAAAGATTGCAGAGGAGAAGAAAATCCGGGTGATCGGAGATTATGATATTGATGGTGTGAATGCGACGTATATTTTGCTGGAGGGGCTGGAACGTCTCGGGGCATATGTGGACAGTGATATTCCTGACCGCATAGGTGACGGATATGGTCTGAATCGGCATCTGATCGACCGGGCTTACGATGCCGGAATCGATACGATCATTACCTGTGATAATGGAATCGCAGCAGCAAATGAGATTGCATATGGCAAAGAACTGGGCATGACGATCATCGTAACGGATCATCATGAGATCCCGTTCGATGAAATAGACGGAGAAAAGATATACAGACTTCCACCAGCGGATGCAGTGATCGATCCGAAGCAGAAGGACTGTGTATATCCGTTCAAGGGACTCTGTGGCGCGGCGGTTGCATATAAACTGATGGAGGCGTTGTGGGAAAGCATGGGGAAAGATTCCACTGATCTGGATGATCTGATTGAAAATGTTGCAATCGCAACGGTCGGTGACGTGATGGATCTGGAGGATGAGAACCGGATCTTTGTCAAAGAAGGACTGCAGATGCTTAAGCGAACGAAGAATCCGGGACTGAAAGCACTGATAGAATGTACAGGAATTGATAAAGAAAGTCTGAATTCTTATCATATAGGGTTTGTTCTGGGCCCCTGTATCAACGCAAGCGGGAGGCTGGATACAGCAAAGCGGGCACTGAAACTTCTGCGGGTGCGTACACAGAAAGAAGCGGATATTCTTGCGGGTGATTTAAAAGCATTAAATGACAGCAGAAAGGATATGACCGAAGAAGCAGTAAAGCTTGCGAAAGAACAGGTGGAGACGACAGATTTATCCGACGACAGGGTACTGGTCATCTATCTGCCGGATTGTCATGAAAGCCTTGCGGGGATTGTTGCGGGAAGAATAAGGGAATGCTATTACAAACCGGTATTCGTACTGACGGATGCAGAGGATGGTGCGAAAGGATCCGGACGGTCGATCGACGGATATCATATGTATGAGGAACTGAATAAATGCAAAGATATCCTGACGAAGTTTGGCGGACACCGGCTGGCAGCAGGACTTTCTCTGGAAAAAGAGAATATCGCAGAATTCCGGAGAAGACTGAATGAGAACTGCACCCTGACGGAAGAAGAAATGAAAGAAAAAGTCACGATTGATATGGAGATGCCGTTTCTTTGTGTGACGGAAGAACTGGTGAAAGAGCTGGAACTTCTGGAACCATTCGGAAAAGGGAATACAAAGCCGATATTTGCCGCACGCGGAGTGACGCTTCTGGGAGCGAGAATACTTGGAAAGAACAGAAATGTGCTGAAGATAAAGGCACAGGATGCAAACGGAAGTGTCATAGAAGCCATGCTGTTCCAGAATGTGGAAGGATTCTTAAAGAATATGGAAGAGACCTACGGGCGCATGGAGGTGGATGCTCTTTTACAAGGCAGAGGCGGTCATATAAAAATTGCGGTGACTTATTATCCCGATATCAATGAATATATGGGAAAGAGAACACCGCAGATTGTGATCACACATTACCGTTAAGCTGGTTTCTCTCGTTGCAGTGTGAAAACCATAGATTGAAAATCAGAACGAGTAATGGTATACTTAAAGTTGTATTTTAGACAGAAATGGAGAGAGTATCATGAAACCGATAGAAGAGTATGTAAGAAGTATTCCGGATTTTCCGGAATCGGGAATTATATTCAGAGACGTAACAAGCATCCTTCAGGATGCAGATGGATTACATCTGGCGATAGACCTGATGCAGGAAAAATTAAAAGACGTGGATTTTGATGTGGTTGTAGGACCGGAATCAAGAGGATTTATCTTTGGTGTACCGATCGCATATAATCTGCACAAGCCATTTATCCCAATCAGAAAAAAAGGAAAACTCCCATGCGAGACGGTTTCTGTTGAATATGAACTGGAGTATGGCACAGCCACGATCGAGATGCACAAAGATGCAATCAAGCCGGGGCAGAAAGTGGTTATTATTGATGACCTGATTGCTACAGGCGGAACCAACGAGGCTATGGTGAAGATGATCGAAAGCCTTGGCGGAGAAGTGGTAAAAGCAGTATTTCTGATGGAACTTGCCGGGTTAAAAGGAAGAGAAAGATTAGAAGGATATGATGTGGACGCTGTGATCACATATCCTGGAAAATAAAAAGAGAGAAATTAAGGGAAGGAGGCGTTAATATGTCTGATAAGACAACCTATGAATCACTGGACAACCGGATCGCACCGGAAGCACTGACAGAAGATCACACGAAAGGGCTTGCAGTTGTAGACGGGCATGCGGTAAAATCTCAGGAAGATTATGAGGACCCGAACCGGTTATATGACATGTTAATTGCCCGTATCCGAAAGTATCATCCGTCCACAGATGTTTCCATGATTGAAAAGGCTTATAAGCTGGCGGTAAAGGCGCATGGAGATCAGCGCAGGAAATCCGGAGAACCATATATCATCCATCCTTTGTGGGTAGCGATCATTCTGGCTGATCTGGAGATGGATAAAGAGACGATTGCGGCAGGTATGCTGCACGATGTGGTAGAAGATACAAAGTTTACGGAAGAAGATATCCGGAGGGAATTTGGAGATGAGGTAGCACTTCTGGTAGATGGAGTTACCAAACTGGGAAGACTCTCTTATTCATCGGATAAACTGGAGGTACAGGCAGAAAACCTGCGTAAGATGTTCCTTGCCATGGCGAAGGATATCCGTGTGATCATTATCAAACTGGCAGACCGTCTGCATAATATGCGTACCTTGCAGTTCATGACGCCGGCAAAGCAGAAAGAAAAAGCGAAAGAGACGATGGACATCTATGCGCCGATCGCACAGCGTCTTGGTATATCTAAGATCAAGACGGAACTGGATGACCTGGCACTTAAGTATTCCCAGCCGGAGGTGTTCTATGACCTGGTGAACCAGATCAATGCAAGAAAGACAGAGAGGGAAGAATTCGTAGAGCAGATCGTAGAAGAAGTATCGACACATATGAAGAATGCGAATATCAAAGCAGAGGTCAACGGACGTGTTAAACATTTCTTCAGTATCTATAAGAAGATGGTGAATCAGGATAAGACGGTTGACCAGATCTATGATCTGTTTGCTGTGCGTATCATAGTAGAATCTGTAAAAGACTGTTATGCGGCGCTGGGTGTGATCCATGAGATGTATACGCCGATTCCGGGACGTTTTAAAGACTATATTGCTATGCCGAAGCCGAATATGTACCAGTCACTGCATACGACACTGATGAGTTCGGTCGGACAGCCGTTCGAGATCCAGATCCGTACAGAAGAGATGCATAAGACAGCTGAATATGGTATTGCGGCGCATTGGAAATATAAAGAGTCGAATGACGGTAAGAAGAGTGTTGAAGCACAGGAAGAAGAGAAGTTAAGCTGGCTGCGCCAGATCCTGGAATGGCAGAGAGACATGTCGGATAACCGGGAATTCCTGAATCTGATCAAAGGTGACCTTGATCTGTTTGCAGAAGATGTGTATTGCTTTACACCGCAGGGAGATGTCAAGAACTTGCCGAATGGTTCGACGCCGATTGACTTTGCTTATGCGATCCATAGTGCAGTTGGAAATAAGATGGTTGGAGCCAGAGTGAACGGAAAACTGGTCAATATCGATTATAAAATTCAGAACGGGGATCGAATTGAGATCCTGACTTCACAGAATTCCAAGGGGCCAAGCAGGGACTGGCTGAATATTGTAAAAAGTACACAGGCAAAGAACAAGATCAACCAGTGGTTTAAAAAAGAATTCAAAGAAAGTAATATCATCCGTGGAAAGGATATGATCGCTACATACTGCAAGGCAAAGAGTATCAATCTTACAAATATTATTCAGCCGAAGTACCAGGAGATCGTGCAGAAAAAATATGGATTTAAAGACTGGGAATCTGTGCTGGCGGCAATCGGTCACGGAGGATTAAAAGAAGGACAGGTAGTAAACCGGCTTGCAGAAGAGTATGGAAAAGATCACAGACAGGCAATTACGGATGAAGTTGTTCTGGAGAGAGTGGCTGAGGCTGCAAAGAATAAGGTGCATATTGCCAAGTCCAAGAGCGGTATTGTAGTCAAGGGAATTGATGATATGGCGGTCCGTTTTTCCAGATGCTGTAATCCGGTACCGGGAGATGAGATTGTCGGATTCGTTACCCGTGGAAGAGGTCTGTCCATTCACCGTACAGACTGTATCAATATGATACATCTGTCCGAAGCGGAACGCGCAAGACTGATTCCGGCAGAGTGGGAGACGGAAGTGACAGAAAAATCAGGAGGTCAGTATCTTGCCGAGATCAAGATGTATGCCAATGACCAGCAGGGACTTCTGATGGAGATTTCCAGAATTTTCACAGAAGAAAATGTGGATGTCAAATCTATGAATGTCCGTACCAGCAAGAAAGGAACAGCAACAATTGAGATGGGATTTATCGTTCACGGCCGTGAAGAACTGGAGCGTATCGTGAAGAAATTGCAGCAGCTTTCCGGAATCATTGATATAGAAAGGGCAACAGGATAAAAGTATGAAGATAAAAAAATACGTGGTTGGAATGATTGGTACGAATTGTTATCTGGTGATTAACGAAGAGACAAAAGAGTCGGTCATGGTTGATCCGGGAGCTTATCCGGCGAAGGTAAAGAATGCGGTAAAGGAGCAGGGACTGAAACTGAAAGCGGTGCTTTTGACACATGCACATTTTGATCATATTATGGGACTTTCTGATGTGATGGAAGACGTAAAAGTTCCGGTATATGTAGAAGAAGCGGACCTTCCGATGATGACGGACGGTGAAAGTAATCTGTCTTCTGCATATGTGCGTGGAGGATACCGGTTTGAAGAGGCGGTTCCGGTCAGTGATGGGCAACAGCTGGAAATTGCAGGTTTTCAGTTCCGTGTGATCCATACACCGGGACATACACCGGGTGGATGCTGTTATTATATGGAACAGGAAGGCGTTCTCTTTAGCGGTGATACATTATTCCAGACATCGGTTGGCCGTTCAGACTTCCCGGGCGGAAGCGCATCGGCATTGGTTCGTTCTGTAAAGGAGAAACTGTTGGTACTACCGGAAGAGACACATGTATATCCGGGGCATATGGAAGAAACGACGATCGGTTATGAAAAACTCCATAATCCATTTATATAATGAATGTTGGCAAAAGACAGTGATAAAAAACAGAATGGAGAATTAAAATGATTCAGATTATATGTAAAAGCGAGTCTTATACTTATAATGCGTATCATATATTAAAGGCTTTTTATCCGTCGCAGGAAGTATCCTGCAAGACGGATGAAGAAGCCTCTAATTATGTAACGGTACAATTACCGGATGGTCAGGAAATTTTTGCAGAAACGGAGAATCTGCAAACGGAGAAAAAGCGGCAGACAGACCTGAATCTGTATGACCAACTGGAGAAGATCACCGGAGAACCACTTGCATGGGGAGTGCTTACGGGCGTACGTCCGACCAAGCTTGCTATGCAGAAGCTGGAAGCCGGCTGGAAAAAAGAAGATTATATCAGATGGGCATGGGAAAGCGCAAGAGTAAGAAAAGAAAAGGCAGTGCTTGCATGGGAGATTGCCGAGAGGGAGCGGAAGATTCTGGAAGAACTGGATTATGAAGAAGGGTACAGCTTGTATGTAGGAATCCCGTTCTGTCCATCGGTCTGTTCTTATTGTTCTTTCAGTTCCGGACCGCTGGATCGCTGGAAAGAAAAAGTAGATGTATATGTAGATACACTTTGTAAAGAGTTGGAATTTATCGCAGAGCGTTCAAAAAATAAAAAGCTGAATACAATCTACATCGGCGGAGGTACACCGACTACTCTGACGGCAGAGCAGCTGGAACGACTGATGGGATGGATTGATGAGAAATTTTCGAGAGAACATCTGTTGGAGTATACTGTAGAAGCAGGAAGACCAGACAGCATAACAGAAGAAAAATTAAAGGTCATAAAGAGCCACGGCGTTACCAGGATTTCCATCAATCCGCAGAGCATGCAGCAGAAGACACTGGATGCGATCGGAAGAAAGCATACCGTAGAAGAGATAAAAGAGGCCTATGCATTGGCCAGAGAGACCGGATTCGATAATATCAATATGGATATTATCGCAGGACTTCCGGGGGAAGATATTTCTGATATGGAAGATACACTGGCTCAGATCGCTCAGATGAAGCCGGATAGTCTGACGGTGCATTCACTGGCAATCAAGAGAGCGGCCAGAATGGAAATGAGAGATTTACACCGGAATGTGAAGGAGACACATGACATCCTTTCCGGCATGATCGAAAAGGCAGCAAAAACAGCAGAAGAGATGGAACTTTTCCCGTATTATCTGTACAGACAGAAGAATATTGCAGGGAATTTTGAAAATGTTGGTTATGCAAAGGTTGACAAAGCCGGAATATACAATATACTTATTATGGAAGAAAAAC